>TARA_R110002020_G_scaffold474732_1_pt1 | contig 61850 bp, 53 predicted proteins | sample TARA_R110002020 | Tara Oceans TARA_R110002020 (sample SAMEA4396489) | marine metagenome | biome: Westerlies Biome; feature: [MES] marine water layer (ENVO:01000295) within the mesopelagic zone...; material: water (ENVO:00002006), including particulate matter (ENVO:01000060) such... | reverse complement strand
TTTTTTTGATGCCTTTTTTAGGTTGATGTGCTTTAAACCTATTAATTGTTTTTCTTGCGGATTGGCCTCGGAGAAATTTTTAAAATAATCTGGCTTCACATCCAATTGCTCGGCCGTATATTCATTTCTACGCACCAGTTCCAGGAAGCAACGGGTAGTAGCCTCCACATCGGCTGTAGCATTGTGCGCTTCTCCAAAAGGTTCACCGAACAAGTATTGATGCAGTTCCGTTAAGGTCGGTAATTTAAACTTACCGCCACGTCCACCAGGAATCTGACATAATTGAGCTGTATGCTCGGTACAGGTATCCAACACCGGCAATTCCTGTAAGGAATTTTCAACCTGGTACCTGTGGAACTCGGCACCCATAATGTTTAGATCGAATCCCACATTCTGGCCTACAACAAACTTGGTTTTGGAAAGTGCCGCGTTGAATTTTTCCAATACCTCCCCGATCGGAACCCCTTGTTGCTGCGCCAGCTCCGTAGAAATCCCATGAATCTGTTCCGCATCGTAGGGAATATTAAAACCATCCGGCTGCACCAAATAGTCCTGGCTTTCCACCAAATTGCCCATAGCATCGTGCAACTGCCAGGCAATTTGTATACAGCGCGGCCAATTGTCGGTGTCCGTATAAGGGGCATCCCAACGTTTGGGTAATCCTGTGGTTTCCGTATCAAAAATAAGGTACATAGAGCGGGTTTATGTGATGGAATTGGAAGTGGTAAAAATAAGGAAATAGCACTTAAAGGGAAAGGGCATTTATTAGGAGTTATCAACGTTGCCAAAAGCAAAGAACCAGATGTTTCCATCTGGTTCCAATATACTATTTATAAAATATTAGGTCCTACGCTATTCGCTCATGGATATTGGCCACAGTCAATGAAGATTTAATGGCATCCCTATGTCTTTTCAACATACTCTCCGTGGATGGCGGAAGTACAACTCCCTTATCATATAAAATCTCATTATATTCCTCAAGACTTGCCTTTTCCCCACGCTCTACTTCTTCCAACAGCTGTTCTTGTTCATTGGAGGCCACGGCCGCCTTAAGATTCATCCACGCTCTGTGAATATCACCTTTTATGCTTCCGTCCTGTTCTGGCAATTCCCCATATTGCAAAATTTCACTTTTAAGCTCTTGGGCAAATTTTCCACGTTGGGCCGCCCTGTCCTTTAAAAATGTATTGATAGTTGGATTATCTATTTTATCCATTGCCAGTTTAAATCCTTTTTCGGCATCATAATTTTTTACCAATAGGTTGTTTAACCCGTCTGAAATTTTTTCTGAATACTTCATGTTATCTCTCTTCATTTTTAATTAGTTATTTTGGTCAGCGACTTTCGCCAACCCTTATAACAAACTATAAAAATTGTATACAGCTCCAAATCCAAGGGCGACTTTAGCCCGAGTTTAACAGCTTTTCTTAAGAAATGTTAAGCCATTTGCGCACAATAATTGAATTTTAGCCCAAATATTTGATAACCACATTAAAAGAAATATTATATTTGCACCCGCTTAGGAAGAACCTAGCGAAAAAAGAATTAATAACCAAGGGTCGGGCACCCTACAAATTAATGTGATATGCCAGTTAGAATTAGATTACAAAGACACGGAAAAAAAGGAAAACCTTTTTATTGGGTAGTAGCTGCGGATTCTCGCGCTAAAAGAGATGGTAAATACTTGGAGAAATTAGGTATTTACAATCCAAATACCAACCCTGCAACCATAGAATTGGATGTTGACAGTTCTGTAAAATGGTTGGATAACGGTGCACAGCCGTCTGAAACTGCAAAAAGAATTTTATCTTATAAAGGAGTCCTTTTAAAGCACCATTTATTGGGCGGTGTTCGTAAAGGCGCCTTGACCGAAGAGCAAGTTGAAGAAAAATTCAATGCTTGGTTGGAAGAAAAAGCAAATATTGTTGGTTCTAAAGTAGATAGTTTGGCCAAGGCTGAAGCCGATGCTAAAGCAAAAGCTTTGAAAGCCGAGAAAGAGGTTAACGAAAAGCGTATGGCCGCTGCTGCAGAAGCAGAAGCACCAGCTGCAGAAGAAGAAGTAGCCGAAGAAGCTGCTCCTGAAGTAGTATCCGAAGATACTGCTGCTCCTGCCGAAGCTCCTGAAGAGACCAAAGAAACAGAATAGCTAATAGAAAACGATGACAAAGGAAGAGTGTTTCTACCTCGGTAAAATCGTTTCTAAACATAGCTTTAAGGGAGAGGTACTCATTAAATTGGATACCGACGAACCCGAATTGTACGAAAAATTGGAATCAGTATTCGTTTCCCTCGGAAACAATCTGGTTCCTTTTTTTATAGAAAAAAGTCAACTTCACAAATCTAGCCTATTGCGCGTACGGTTTGAGGAGGTTGCCGATGAATCGGACGCCGACAAGGTAATGGGCTCCGAAATATACCTCCCACTTAAATTTTTGCCCAAACTAAAAGGCAATAAGTTCTATTACCACGAGGTAATTGGCTTTGCCATGGAAGACAAGGTCCATGGGAATATTGGAATTATCCAAAGCATTAACGACACCACTTCCCAAGCCCTATTTGAGGTAGAAAAAGGCGACAAACAATTACTTATTCCGGTCAGGGACGAGATTATAGTTAAGGTAGACCGTGAAAACAAGACTATTTTTGTTGACACACCGGAAGGATTGGTCGACCTTTATTTATCCTAAAACACCCCCCTTTTTAATTTTTCTCCCGCTATAAAACGAATGATAATTTTATCTATCTTTCTTTATTGCATTTCTTATTGATCTGGCCTAATCCAAAAATATTTTGCCCTTTGGATTTAGCTAGTCAAATTGTTTATAAGAGAGATCTCTTAAAGACATTTTGATATGCAAATGGAAACAACTATTCAGTATTCACGAGATTATTTTATGCGTTAAAATGATTCATCCCAAAACAGAATTACAATTTATCAATAAGGAGATCGGCTATGGCGTAGTAGCCACAGAATTTATTCCTGCCGGAACCATAACCTGGGTTTTGGATAAGTTGGACCGCGAATTTACCCCGGCCGAATTGGAATCCTTGGAACCTATTTATCAGTCCATATTGGATACTTATACCTTTAGGGACAACAAGGGAAGATTTATACTTTGCTGGGACAACGCCAGATATGTAAACCACAGCTTTAATTCCAACTGCCTTACCACGGCCTATGATTTTGAGGTAGCTATAAGGGATATCCATGTAGGGGAACAACTAACGGACGACTATGGATATTTGAACATACCACAACCCTTCAGGGGAATTGATGAAGGTACGAAGCGAAAGGTGGTATATCCGGATGACCTCTTGAAATATTACAAAGTATGGGACAAAAAACTACAACAGGTGTTTCCGAAAATCCCGCAATTGAACCAACCCTTAAAGCCCTTGATTTCAGAAAATCTTTGGAATTTGGTAAGCTCAATTTCCGAAGGAAAAATAATGATGGATTCCATTAAAAACAACTATTATAACGGGGATTAGCAGGGACAACAGCCACTCCCAAAAGTGCAATACCAATTATCGGATATACTACTTACAATTATTAGGCCATAACATTTCAAAAATATTATTTTAGCTTTATCAAAAACTAAAATAATGTTCAGAAATCTTTCCTTGTTTATCCTTTCATTGGTTTTATTTTCCTGCGCGGAAAAGAAAAAAGAATTGCAACCCGAAGTTCCACCCAATGTAATTTTGATTTTCACCGATGATCAGGGATATCAGGATGTAGGTACTTTTGGCTCCCCAAATATTGAAACCCCCCATTTGGACCAAATGGCAAAAGATGGGATAAAACTCACCAGCTTTTATTCCGCGCAACCCATATGTTCCGCTTCAAGAGCAGGAATATTGACCGGCTGCTACCCCAACCGTATTGGCATACACAACGCCTTGGGACCAGGTAGCCCCACAGGAATAAATGCATCGGAGATGACAATAGCGGAAATGCTGAAAAACATTGGGTACAAAACCGCTATTTTTGGAAAATGGCATTTGGGAGATAGCCCAAAATTCTTACCTACGAGACATGGCTTCGATGAATTCTTTGGCATCCCCTACTCCAACGATATGTGGCCCTACCACCCTCAGCAGGGAACAGTATTCAATTTTGGCCCCCTGCCACTTTATGAAAATGAAACAGTTTTGGACACACTAACAGATCAATCCCAACTGACCACCCAAATCACGGAAAGGAGTGTGGATTTCATCAACAGAAATAAAAACAATCCTTTCTTTCTATATGTACCCCATCCGCAACCCCATGTACCACTATTTGTATCGGATAAATTTAAAGGAAAATCAGAAAGAGGATTATACGGCGATGTCATTATGGAGATCGACTGGTCTGTGGGCGAAATATTGGCTGCCCTGAAAAAGAATGGCCTTGAGGACAATACTGTGGTAATCTTTACTTCGGACAATGGGCCCTGGCTTTCCTATGGCAACCATGCAGGCAGCGCACTACCATTTAGGGAAGGAAAGGGAACGGCCTGGGAAGGTGCACAGCGCGAACCCTTCATTATGAGATACCCCAACAAAATAACTCCCGGAAAAACCATTGATATACCGGTCATGGCCATAGACATCCTACCTACCATAGCAGAGATTACAGGGGCCAGATTGCCCAATTTAACCATCGACGGAAAAAGCGCCTTGTCCGTGCTCACTGGGGAAAGCCAAGAGAGTCCGCAAGAAGCCTATTTTTTTTACTATAGAATAAACGAACTCATGGGGGTCCGTTACGGAAAATGGAAAATGTACTTTCCGCACACTTACAGGACCATGGACGGACAAGAGCCAGGTAAGGATGGGCTTCCAGGGGAGTACCGAATGATAGAAATGGAAGAAATAGAACTTTATGATGTTACAACGGATATAAGTGAAACCAACAACGTGGCCGAAGAATATCCGGAAGTGGTAGACAAAATAAAGGTCTTGGCCAATGAAATGCGCCACGAACTAGGGGATTCGCTTCTAGAGCTGGAAGGCACCAAAAACAGGGAGGCAGGAAAAGCGGAATAAGTACAGCCAACTATTATAAACAAGATTTTTCATGACCAAACCCTTCCAATTTAAACAATTCCAAATACATCAGGATCGCTGTGCCATGAAAATCGGCACTGATGGGGTTTTATTAGGGGCCTGGACCTCCTTGGAGCGCCAACCCCAATCCATTCTGGATATCGGGGCAGGAACAGGTGTCGTCGCTTTGATGCTCGCGCAAAGGAGCCATGCAGAGACCATAGACGCCATAGAGATAGATGAAGATGCCTATGAGCAATGTGTAGAGAATTTTGAAGCATCTAATTGGGCAGATAGATTATTCTGTTACCACGCATCTCTGGACGAATTTGTGGATGAAATAGACGATAAGTACGACCTCATCGTATCCAATCCGCCATTCTACTCCGAAATAGTGCCCAGTGGCAATGAATCCAGGGATATGGCCAGACAAAACCAATCCTTGCCCTTTGAGGACCTTTTAACTAGTGTTGTGAAACTCTTGGCCAATAACGGAACCTTTTCTACCATCATCCCTTTTAAGGAAGAGAAAAGATTTCTGGAACTGGCAGCCACAATGAACCTATATCCTTTAAGGCTTTTGCGCATTAAAGGGAACCCTACATCCGGGATTAAACGAAGCTTGTTGGAATTACACGTTGGGAAGACTTCCGTTGAGATTGAAAATCTGACCATAGAATCCGCACGTCACGAATACACTAAGGAATATATAGATCTGACAAAAGATTTCTATCTAAAAATGTAACAATCGTACTTTCTTGTGTTATATTTTTAAACAAATCCTTAATTTGTTTATTTTTGATTCTAAAATTAATTCTATGCGACCCGATTTGTTTGAAGCTCCCGATTATTACAATTTAGACGACCTTTTATCCGAAGAACATAAATTGGTTCGCGATGCTGCCAGACAATGGGTAAAGCGGGATATTTCCCCGATAATAGAAGAATATGCCCAAAAGGCGGAGTTCCCAAAACAAATCATTAAAGGCCTATCTGAAATTGGCGCCTTCGGACCCTATATCCCAGAAGAATATGGAGGTGCCGGACTGGACCAAATAAGCTACGGGCTAATTATGCAGGAAATAGAACGTGGAGATAGTGGGGTTCGCTCTACCGCCTCGGTACAATCGTCTTTGGTAATGTATCCTATTTTTGCCTATGGCACTGAGGAGCAGCGAAAAAAATACCTGCCTAAATTGGCCTCCGGCGAATTTATGGGCTGCTTTGGATTAACAGAACCCAATCATGGTTCCAACCCTAGTGGTATGGAAACCAAGTTTTCGGATAAAGGCGATCATTTTCTACTAAACGGTGCCAAACTTTGGATTTCCAACTCCCCTTTTGCAGATATAGCGGTAGTGTGGGCTAAGAATGAAGAAGGGCGTATCCACGGACTTATCGTGGAACGTGGAATGGAAGGCTTTACCACACCCGAGACCCATAATAAATGGTCTTTACGCGCTTCGGCGACCGGCGAATTAATCTTTGATAATGTAAAAGTTCCTAAAGAAAATCTACTCCCTGGCAAAAATGGGCTTGGCGCACCTCTGGGCTGCTTGGATTCTGCACGCTACGGAATTGCCTGGGGCGCTATAGGTGCTGCTATGGATTGTTATGATACTGCCCTGAGATATGCCAAGGAACGCATACAATTTGGCAAACCTATTGCAGCCACCCAATTGCAGCAAAAAAAATTGGCCGAGATGATTACCGAAATCACCAAAGCACAATTATTGGCGTTCCGATTGGGTCAATTGAAAAACGAAGGGAGGGCCACTACGGCACAAATTTCAATGGCCAAGCGCAATAACGTGGATATGGCGATCAAGATAGCCCGGGAGGCCAGACAGGTATTGGGAGGAATGGGCATAACTGGAGAATACAGCATTATGCGCCATATGATGAATCTTGAAAGTGTCATCACCTATGAGGGCACACATGACATCCACCTATTGATTACAGGTGCGGACATTACAGGGCTACCGGCTTTTCAATAAGTACACTATTGGCAGAAAAACTATGAAAATAACACAAGAATTCCTTAGTGTTTTCTTTTATGTTATACTTCAATCTATATAAATTCAGAGAGCAACCGCCTTTAAATAATATTTCTCATCAGCTCATTTGGGGGTACTATGTCCAACCTTAACGTATCCAATGAATTTTGAAAATGTAGAATTAGAAAAATCTACAGTGTTTGAATTATATTTTTTTTAGATTCAAAATTTTAAGTATATTAACATACTATATAGATAATATTTACCTACATATTTACCTACATATATTGATTTATTAACAATGAAGCAACTTTGAATACTTACCTTTTTAGTTCCTTGCACGAATTATAGAACCTGGACAATCACCCCCCAAATGACCAATGCAGATCGCAATACCTTAGTTTTAGTTGGACAACTCATTGCAGGAGAAGAGAAAGCATTTGAACAGGTGATGGAAGCCTACTACAAAAAACTTTTGATCTACGCCTATAGCTTTACCAATGATTACCCTCAGGCCCAAGATATTGTTCAAAACGTATTTTTACGATTATGGGAGCGCAGACAAAATATTAATATCAAAGAGTCCTTTCAAGGGCTTTTGTACAAATCGGTTTACAATGAATATATTGATGATTACAGAAGAAAGAAATCTTCTACAATCATCAATGAAGCCTATAAGCAAGCCCTGAATTATGCCGTGGCCGATAACAACCACGAATTAGTGGAAGATAAGATCGCTTTGATAAAAAGGGAAGTGGAACATTTACCTACTAGATGCAAACAAATTTTTTTATTGAGCAAACAAGATGGCCTGACCAACTCCGAAATTGCGACCTATTTAAATATATCCATTAAAACCGTGGAATACCAAATTGCCCAAGCCTATAGCACAATTAGAAAAAAAACTGAGACGAAAATAAAGAAATTAGCCATGATTCTCTTTTCTTTTATAAAATTGAACTAACCAAAAAACAGTTCTTCTTCTATTATTTGCTAAAGTGAGAATTATAACCTATCCCAAGGATAAATCTGCACGAAGGTTTATAAAATAATCCAATAGTCTTTACCATCAACGAGAATAGTTTACAAAAAAACCAGACCTGTATGCGCATGGCAAACAGGTCTGGAAAAAAATCTCAAATGACTTGGATTTAGATTATTGCAGCAACCACATTTTAGACCACTGATCGTTTTCAGCAGGCTGCAATTTACCTATGGCTTGCAACATATTCTCTTCATTAAAAGGATCATCATAATAAAACCTAACAGGTATCTCTTGTCCCTTAGTCCCAGCTATAATGTTGACACTTAAATTTGGAAGTCCAATTCTACGCCAATCGAACCATGATTCCGGAGTAAGCCATTGAGAAATCCATTTTTGGTGCATTATAGGCACCATTTTATCAGTAGCATCATTAAATATCTGTTGCACCTGTGCCATATACATTCCTTGATCAAAAGGAACAAGGGTGTTGTTATCTTTATCATACACCGTAGATGGGTCTCCGTCTGAAATTCCATACTGCCCCATTGACAATCGAATACCACTATTGTAATAATCCAAAGCGCTATTGGATATCCACCCTCGGACACTTGCCTCAGCCAAAATAAATTGTACCTCAGCAGCATTCATTAGTACCGCCTTTACCATTGGATGGGCATCCTCTGCATACATTTCAGTTAGATAAGAAGCATGTGGGTTAGATGCCGCAGCAAGATATACGCTACCATCAAGAGACGCAATTACCTCATTAGCATTGATACCATCCGCAAATTTCTGAAATTGGTTAGGATCCGTTAAGGCGACTGGCAAACCTACAAATAAGGAGGTATCAATATTATTCTCCTTATTTACATCATTATTTATTGTGTTAACATCTACAGTGGTATATCGTTTTATCACACCATCTTCCTCTACAATTTCATCGGTGGCACCCTCGAAAATTTGAACATCCACTGGTCGTACCCAAGCAGTTAGTCTGGGATCGCCCAGGGCAGTCAAATCATTAACAATAGTAGCTGATGGTTTCCTACGATAAAATTCAGAGCGGTTACTACTTCTTAAGGGGCCTCCGTACCAACTGTTGTCGCTATTGGTTCCCACAAATCCGATGGCCGCATTGTCGTCATTATTAACTAAAATAGGATATTCTGCACTGTTCCCCACTATAGCTGAAATTTCTGCAGCTGGATTAATATCAATACCTCCCTTTTCTGATAATCGCATATAATACCTAAGGCGTAAGGAATTCGCAAGTTTACGCCACTTTAAGGCGTCTCCTTGATACACAACGTCTGCATCCGCAACTTCTTGTATGACCCCAACTCCCGTTAGAAGGGTATTGGCTTGACCCAAATCATTTATTATTCCCTTAAAAATAGTCAGTTGATCATCATAAACAGGTTTAAAAAATTCATCTCCTCCCTTTTCTGCTTGGAGTGCATTCGTGTATGGCAAATCCCCAAAAAGAGACGTCAACATTCCATACCAATACGATTTCATGATTAGTGCAACCCCCTGATAGTAATCTTTTACCTTCCCTGTTTTTTCGCTTTCTGCCCTTTCGAAGATATAGTCACTATCTTTTAAAGGTTCATAATAGCCAGCAAAACTCGAGGCCTGCCAATTAAAATTAAATCGGTCATAACTTGTAAAGTCACGTTGCAAATATTGGGTCGTAGCAGTAATCTCTGCGGCACCCATATTAAGATCAGCAGTTATAGTTGCAGATTGGGACAAAATACCTGTCAGCACAAATTTAATGTCTATCTCGGTATCTGGTAAACTATTGGGGCTCACATTTATATCCTCCAAAGATTCGGAGCACCCTGCAGCAAAAAGTACTACCATTGGCAATAAAATTGCGATTATATTTTTCTTTATTCCAGTCATCTTATATTATTTTTAGAAACTTATGTTTAGTCGAAGGCCTACAGGAATAGTCCAAGGGGCCACATTCCATTTTTCAAACCCTTGGGTTCCCTGATCATAGGCAAGCTCAGGGTCGATTCCGATACCGGCTGCGGTCCAAAGCATAACATTCTTGGCATATACGGATATGGCTACGTTATCAGCCGAAATAAACTTGGCAACCTCGGCTGGTAGTGCATAGGTCATGGTGATGTCTCTTAATTTAACAAAAGATGCGTCGTACATAAAAGCATAACCGGTTCTCCAATAACTACCGCTAGATTCAACCACTCTATAGGCGTCAAATAATTTTGTGCCAACATCTCCAAAATTTTCGGTGTAGGTACCATCACCATTGTCTATTACCCCTGGAAAGAAGGCTCCATTATAATTTCCGTTAAATTCAAACCCACCTAATTCTTCATTTCGCCCACCAATCCAGACATCGTTGTCTCTATAAATAGGGTTAGATTTGATTTCATTGGCCAAGGCAGCACCATCCGGAAAAGAATTAGCATCTAAAATACCAGAAAAGGTGCTGGAGCTGATTCCATTTTGCCAGTCCTCTATTTTTCCAGAACGTGCCATTCTCTTCATGGATTCGGAGAAGAAATCCCCGCCTTGCCTCCAGTCGAAACTAGCAGAAAGGGTAAAGTTTTTATACTTAATAGAAGTGTTCATTCCAACAGCAAAATCGTTGTTGAAATTTCCAACCTTAATTTGGTTCTCCCGAGCTCTATCATCCACCCATCTTCCATTAGAATCCAATAGATTCCATCCTGCATACTCACCTTCTTCTACTTTCTTTATATAAGGAGAGTACATGTCTCCAATGATCCCTCCTACTCTTGTAAAAGCACCACCATCTGTTCCTCCACCAAAATCAACACGGTCAATACCGTCAACCAATTCCACCAATTTGCTTTCCTGAGTAGTGAAATTAAAGTTCATGTTCCATTCAAGATCTTCCGTTCTAATAGGAACCACATTCAATCCAAATTCAAACCCGTAATTTTCCACATTCCCTGCATTAATGGTGGTACTGGTATACCCCGTAAGTGGTGAAACGTTCACATTTAAAATTTGGTTTTTGTTTTGAGTCTTGTAATAAGTAGCCTCGAGACCCAGTCTGCCCTTAAAGAAACCTAAATCAGTACCTACCTCATAAGAAGTAGCTATTTCTGGCTTTAGCTTGGTATTTGGCATACTGCTCGGAAGCGAATAGGTAAAATCATCCCCCCAAAAGCCTTGGGTTAAAGTTGGGTGGATTAAATAAGGATCGGTATCCTTTCCTACCTCTGCCCATCCAGAACGTATTTTAAGTAACGAAATCCAAGATGGCATTTGGAACATTTCAGAAACCAAAACACTTCCAGAAGCGGAAGGGTAAAAGTAAGATCTGTTCTCCGTAGGAAGGGTACTGGACCAATCGTTACGTGCTGTTAAATCCAAGAATAGCATATTTTTATAGCTCAACGTAGCCATTCCATAAACACTGTATACCACCTTTTTAAAAGTTCCACTACTGTATTCCAATCCTCCTCTGCTTACATTGGAAAGGGTAAACAACCCAGGAAGCACCAAATTGTCACCTCCAGAACTATAGGTGTTAACTTCGCTATTCAATATATTTCCACCTACAGAAGGGGATATACGGAAATCTCCAAATTTCTTATCATAGGAAAACAAAACATCTACGTTAGTCTCCTTAGAATTACTATTATCTAGGTTATATGCCCCAGTTGGTTTGGTAGTTCCCCCACCAAATCCTTGAAAAGACCATGGTTTTAAAGTTTCCACTTTATTGTAATTACCACTATAAGCTACACGAGCCATAGCATTAAAATTTGAGGTAATTTCCCAGTCCAGCTTAATATTTCCAAAACCACTTAGCTTGTCAAATTTATTTTTCCTTTCATTTGCGGAAAACCAAGGGTTATTGTACCCGTCCGTAACATTGCGTTGCTCCACGTTCGGTGTTTCCCAATAGTCTCCTTTTAGGTCATTGATATTTATATGTGGCGCGATATTGAATAAATCAAAATACTGGTCATCACCACCAAGAACTTTAACTGGATTATTGTCAGAATTCGGGTTAGAAACATCAAAATTCGTGGAAACGGTTACATTATCCGTTATTTTATAGGTCGTATTTAGTCGGAAACCAAGCTTTTGAAGCTCAGTGCCTGGGGAGTAGCCTTCTCCTTTCAAATGTGATACTGCCAATCTAAAGCTACCCTTGTCATAATTCCCACTTATACTAGCATCATTTATTGTGGTTACCCCTGTCCTAAAGTAATCTTTCTGTGGATCTTTATAAAACTTTAATGGCACTGCTTCACCATTGCTATTCCATTGTACCGCAGATCCGCCTTCCCCGGGACCATACCAGTGTTGCCACGTGGCTTCATCAAAAATACCTCTTTGCCCATTGGTAAATTGATCCTGAGTTTCAAAATATTTATAGGGCGTATTTAAAGTGACTGTTGAGGAGAATGAAACCCCAATTCCCTTTTTTAGACCTTCACCAGATTTAGTAGTAACAAGGATAACCCCGTTACCTGCTCTGGAACCGTAAAGTGCAGCTGCACTTGCTCCTTTTAATATGGAAACACTCTGAATGTTCATAGCGCTTATATTACCCAAAACTGCAGTACTCCCAACAGGGGAACCATCTACAACAACTAAAGGCTCATCATTTCCGGACAAAGAAGTTCTACCTCTGATATACACATAGGTTTCGGCATTTAAGTCGTTACCAGACCTTCGAATATCCAACCCGGAAACCCTACTGGACAAACCGCCCAACGCATTTTCCTGGGGCACCAAGTTTATTTTTTCACTGTCAACTTCGCCTACAGAATATCCCAAGGCTCTTTTTTCCCGTTTCATGCCCAAAGCCGTAACCACTACTTCGTCCATTTTTTGGGCAGAAGGGTTCATCACAACATCTAAATTAGTATTGTTCCCCACAACAACCTCTTTCGTCTCCATTCCAATATAGGAGAAGACAAGAACGGTTTGCGAATTGGGTACAGCAATACTAAAATAGCCATCAAAATCGGTAACCACCCCTTTGGTAGTTCCCTTTATGACAACATTGGCCCCAGCTAAAATCATCCCATCGCTGTCCTTAACAATACCTTGAACTTCCGATTGTATCGGAGTATCATCGGTTTTAAGGGGAACATTTTTAATGTCTTTGTTCTCGTTTCTTTTTAGGATAATATGTTTGTCCAATACCTCATAAGACACATTGGTATTGAGAAAAAGCGTATTCAATATACTCCTAACCTTTTCTTTGTTCACCTTAAGGGTAACAATTTTACTAATATCCACATCTTTTAAATTGTACAGAAATTTAAACTCTGTATGGGATTCAATCTCATTTAGCACCTTTTCAATGGAGACCTCTTTGAGATCCAGGCTTATTCGCGTGTTTTGTGCATAATTATTGGCCCTTATATTAAATAAGGCAATGAACAGCAAAAGGGTAGTTAATTTCATTTTTAAGCTCAATTCCGGAGGACATAGAAGCCTACTCCTAATTTTAAGAAGGATTTTCATATTTTTGTATTGATTATTTAGATGAGTATTTATTTGCTCATTGTTATTTAGCTGGGAGATGTTCCCGCATCTTCCAGTTTTTTTTTAAACTTGATTTTTGGTTTGTTTTTTTAATTCATATAGTAATCTAGTTTTAGTTTATAGTTATTTTTTCATTTTCAATCGTATAGGTAAACCTATAGCTTGTTCTAAAGGAAGCGAAGATTTGCTCCATTAGCTCGTCCTTGTCAAAACTGGCACTAAAATATTGTTCGCCCAGTTCCTTATTATTATTTACTATACTAACATTGTAAGAGCGTTCTAATTTTTTAATGATATTTTTAAACTGCATACTTCTGAACACCAGTTTCCCCGATTTCCAACTGGTGTACAGACTAGTGTCCACTTCGTCCAAAGAGATGTTACCACTGGAATGGTCATACACCCCCCTAAAACCAGGCTTCATAAAAGTGGTAGTTTCAGGCCCATAAACATCGCCGCTATAAAGACCAACGGACCCATTGACCAAAACTGTAGTAACCTGACTATCTTCGGGATAGGAAGAAAGATTGAATTCCGTACCTAGGACACGCACCTTTAAATCGTCAACATTGACAATAAATGGATTAATACTGTCTTTTGTTATTTCGAAATAAGCTTCACCGCTCAAGAATACCTCCCTTGTCTTGCCCGGCAAAAATTTCACTGGGTACTTTATGGAAGAACCTGAATTTAGAAATACACTACTGCCATCGGACAGGACCAATTCAAATTGTTTGCCATTGGGAATATTTAGCTGATTATGGATTAGTTTTCCCGGATCACCGCCTTCATTGTAGTTAAGTGTATTTCCTTTTTGCACTCCAACCTCATTTCCTTCTGCATCGATTATCTTTTGCTTACCATCTTCACTAATGACCTCTATGTTTCCATTATCCAACTGAAGTGTAATCTGGTTGGGATCAATTTGTTCCTCTACAATGACTTCATTGAATTTTTGATTAAAAAAATAACCAAATCCTACGAGTAAGAGCAATACTGCAGCAATTTTCAGTAGGATTTGCGGGTGCCCCTTCTTAATGCCAAGTTTCCCTTTCTGGATTTTACGGATCAATTCTTCCTTCATCGGCTGATCATCCATTTTATTGAGTCCCATATTGATTGCATAGTGCAACAGAACATAATCATTGAAGAGGTCCATGTTCAAAGGATCTTCCAGCCATTCTTCCAACTCTTGTAGTTGTTTAGCCGTGGCCGTTTTATCGAGGTATTTAAGTATACCTAATTCTATATTGGATGGAATCATGTTACGTGATATATTAGTACGACGTAACCTAATTGGAATACCCTAGGTTTTTAATTAAAAAAAGAAATTTATTTTTACACTGCAGCTCGGACATAAAATTATGGTCACTGCCAAAAGCAGTGACCATATCGTTCCACTTGTTAAAAAAGGAATAAAATTCCAAAAAACTAATTTATTTCAATTGAAGAAATGTTGGGTCACCATTAATTATAAATATAGATAACTCTAAAGCCACTTACTAAAGACACACCGAGATTATCTATGGACAAAGGCCACCCATTTGGGCCGCATCCTAAATTTTTATTTCGAAGGGGATTTCCCAGGCCTAGGCTTTCTTACCAAACTATCCGCGGGATAAGTATTCTTTAAATATGCCATTTGCGCCTTGGACCAATCCAAAATTTGATCCCGTTGGTCTTGGGTCAGGTCGGCCTCAGGATGAAGACCAAAATAAGTGTATGAAGGAATGGGCATTTCCTTCTCTTCCACCATTTCTACAATTTCTTCAAATTTGTGATATTGAATGGCCAAAGGCAATTTTGTAAAATTGGAAAAATTTAAATGTCTTTTACCGTCAACAACATGACTGTTTAAGAACCAAGCTACTGGCTGAACATTGGAATACCAAGGATATTCCGTTTTATTGGAATGACAATCATTACAGGAAACCTTCAACAAATGGTTTACATCCTCCGGAACCTGATAGTTCGTGGAAATATCATAAGTATTTTCGTTGGATTCATTTTTTTCGGGTCGGATAAATTGGATCAGGATCAATACAACACCCAACCCTATCAAAATTTTTTTTAGCATAGTAAAAAATATTGGTTAATGATTTATACAGCGAATTACAAGTTATAGGCCGTGTACTAAGTTAGTATATTTTTAGTTTTGACCCTCATTTCGGAAAATGGTTTAATAATTAATACTAAACTAACTCATTGACTATCTTAAGATAACATGGAAAACAAAAGTAAAACCTAGTTTTACAGTAACCTAATAAAGGATACGTTCTTATAATTTGATTTGAGTTAGCTACTCTAAACCGATGGTCTCATCGGTTTTTTTGTTTTCGGCAATCAGCCCTTGTCTTTGGTCAAAAAAACTACCTAGTACCCAAAAAACGGCTGAACCATTGTCCCGAAGACTTTACAATTCTTATCTGGTTTTCAAAATCGATATAAACCAATCCGAATCTAGGGTAATACCCCTCTGCCCATTCAAAATTGTCCGTAAACGTCCACACAAAATAACCGTCTACCTTTAGCCCTTCCCTTTGCGCCTTGTGCACCTGTTTTAAATAGGCCTGTAAATAGGAAAGCCTTTCCTCATCATGTACCCCTCCTTGGTAGATTTCATCTGCAAAGGCAGCTCCATTCTCAGTAATCATTATTTTTTTTACTCCCTCGTAGCTGTTAAATCTTTTTATCATTTTAAAAATACTGGGCGGATAGACTTCCCAGTCCATTAGTGTAGCCCTGACCTTGCGCTTACTCGCCTTTACAATTTTAGCCCTGATATAAGGAACAAAATAGGAATGCTTTACTTTTTCGCGGGTATAATTTTGGATCCCCACAAAATCGAAATCAAATACCGAGTTTTCGGCGTCCCCCGGCATTATATAAGACTGTAGTCGCTTTAAAACCGGGATCGTATCCCATGGGTAACCCATTCCCAAAGAAGGCTCTATAAAGAGGCGGTTAAGCATGGCATCTGCCCTTTCAGCTGCCTTATGATCCCTGATATTGTTCCTATAAGGTGATATTTGGGAACAGGAGAAGGTAGTGCCAATATTGGCACTGGCTACCAAGTTGCGCAAAATCCTACCTCCTGCAGCCTGACACAATACTGCGTGGTGCACAGAGGGCAAAAAATTTTTTAGGCCTTTTCTACCCGGGGCATGTACCCCAAGAAAATACCCCGCACCCGTAAAAACCATAGGCTCGTTCAATACCATCCAATTCTTTACCCTATCTCCGAAACTAATGGCACAGACCGTAACATATTCCTGGAACCATCCCAGAATTTCACGATTGGTCCAACCCCCTTTTTCCTCCAGAGCTAGGGGCAGATCCCAGTGATATAAAGTCACCCAAGGTGTTATACCACATTCCAGGCAGAAGTTGATAACATCATTATAAAACTGAATTCCTTTTGAGCTTATGGCTCCCGTTCCATTTGGCAGTATCCGTGACCAGGACAAGGAAAATCTGAAGTGGTCAATATTCATTTTCCTCATTAGGAGGATATCCTCCTGAAACTTGTGATAAAATTCACAGGCATCATTGCCGTGCTGATTTTGGTAGGTATTCCCCTTTTTGGAGGTAAAATGGTCCCAGATGGAAGGTCCTTTATCATGTATGTCGTGGGCACCCTCTATCTGATATGCCGCCGTAGATACTCCCCAAATAAAATCTTCACCAAAGTCATTTGCTTGTAAATCAAAATAATCTAAATTTTTCGACATAAAACTAAGATTGATTATCTAAGAACGACCTCTTCCAGCAACTGGTCAATAATCTGTTCTGTGATATCCGGATAGTTTACCTCTATTTTGTTATCAATATCTACCCACTGTCTTAATTTATCCAAATGCTTATTCTTTAGGGATTTGATTACGGGAACCCCCAATTCTTTCAATGCAGCGGAATTGCACTGTTGTTCATACTGTCCCTTCATGGGGATTACCATCAACTTCTTGCCCAGGTACAAAGCCTCGGCAGGAGTTTCAAAACCTGCACCGCACAATACACCCTTGGCCGTGACCATACTGTTCACAAACGCTTCGTTGGTTATTGGTCTAATACTAATATTCTTGCCAAAAAATTCCACTTTATTGTGTTTGGAAAAAACTTCCCACTTTATATTGGCAACTTCTGAGAGGGTTTTCAGTATCCTTCCATCACTATAGGAAGGCAGATACACTGTATAATGATTCCCCTCCTTAGCCTCCGCCATTCTAATATCCTGCCTTATAATAGGGGTATAGATCCTATCCGCATAGGCCCTAAAATGTAGACCAAACTGCTGGGTTGTGGGTGCATAGTTCTTTAGGATAAATTTCCCCATAAGGTCGTTTTTGTCCGGTTTTGGGGAATTGGGGGAAAGCACTGCGGCCTGATGGCTAAAACTTACAGAGGGTTTATTCTTTAATTTACATGCCCAGGCAGAAACGGGCTCAAAATCATTTATGACCAAGTCGTAATTATCTATCGGAATGCTTTTTATCTCCTTCTGCAATCTAGCGGCATTGGACTTGAGATAGGTCCTCCACAAATTAACATTTCCTTGTTTGCCAAAAATAAAACTAAGTCCTTGAAGCTGATACTTGACCGGATGGGGAATCCGAATATCTGCCTGTATTCCACTAACAAGTATATCCAATTCCAATCCTTTTTTTTGTAGTGCCGGAATAACATCGCGCGCTCTACTTAAATGACCATTGCCAGTTCCCTGGATGGCATATAGTATTTTCATATAATTAATATTTTAGGAGATCAAATGTTCAGGAAAATCATTTGTTCTCGGCTGAGGTCAAAAATTGAAATTCCCTCACCAAATTTTGAAAAAGTTGATTTTTGTCCAGAATATCCATTGGCTCCATCACATTTTCATCATCATTGATAACCATAACATCCTCCATATAATGGTATAATTTCCACTCGCCATTATTAAATTCCAAACTAGTTAAATTCTCTATCCAATCCCCGGAATTAAGGTACATAACCGACCCCTTGGAGGTTGATATTTCCCTCATTTCCGGCTGGTGGATATGCCCACAAACCACATAGTCATATTCATTTTCTATTGCTATATCGGCCGCAATCTGTTCAAAATCATTAATAAACTTAATGGCCGATTTAACGCTGTTTTTTATCTTCTTGGACATGGAAACAGGGCCTTTTCCCATTTTTTTGCTGCAATAATTTATGGCACTGTTCAACAAAATTAGCATATCATAACCTGTAGCGCCCAACCTTGCTATCCATTTGGAATGCTGCATGGTAACATCAAAGACGTCCCCATGAAACATCCAAGCCTTGCTGCCATTTATCTCCAAAACCACCTTGTTGACAATACTAAAAGAGCCCAACTTAAAACCTAGAAACTTCCTTAGCATTTCATCATGGTTGCCTGCCACATAGTGCACGGGGATTCCTTCGGCCACCCATTGCATAATGATCTTTACCACCTTCATGTGGGATTTTGGCCAGTACCGCTTGCTAAATTGCCATATATCAATAATATCCCCGTTCAAAACCACTTCCTTGGGTTTTATAGATTTTAGATATTTGACCAATTCCTTGGCATGGCATCCGTAGGTTCCCAAATGCACATCGGATAAAACCACTAGTTCCACAGGTCTTTTTTTCATAAAGCAGTATTTGGTCGGTTTATTATTTGAAACTTGAAAGGAGAGCAAAAGGATCCGGATCCCCGGTTTAAGATTTTGACCATGGTGGTCAATAATGAATTAGAAATAATTTTCATGCACAGAAAATCAATATAAATTCAAAGATTAGCTTTTCGGGCCGATAATAAACCAAATGTGACTTTAAAATTAAGTTATATGATTGTTAACAGACTGTTTTTCAACTTGGCAAAAAGTCTAATTAAACTTTGTAATTATCAACAAAACCAGCTTATTGCCAGCCGTTAAGAAGAATATAGACCCATGATTCAAAATTTAGAAATAGGCCTTAGCGAAAAGAAATTAGGGCTTAGAAGCATACTATACCCGAACAAGATATTTGGATAAATTCTGTCTAAGTTTATCAAATGTAATAGGTTTGGTAAAATAATCGTTCATTCCAACCTCTCTGGCACCTTGGATGGTTTCTTTGGTTACATCTGCCGAGAAACCAATAATAACAAGATCTTTATGGGTTTTCCTTATTTCCTCGGTAGCTTCAAAACCATCCATTTCGGGCATATGGATATCCATGAAGACCAAATCGTATTGGTTTTCGGCCACTGCTTTTACCGCCTCTTTTCCATTGCCTACCCAATAGGTATTAATGCCAAAAGCATCCAAGGTCTTTTTGAGGACTACTACATTAACCTTATTGTCGTCCACGATCAAAACCTTAAAGCCGGTTAAATCTATGCTATCGGAAATAGGCGCATCTACTTCTGGCTGCATCTCGGTAATTGGAAACCTAAGTGAAATCTTAAATTCCGTACCAACATTTTCTGTACTGTCTACCTCTATATGACCCTCCAGCAGCTCTATTAGCAGATAGGTAATATATAATCCAAGACCACTACCCTCATGTCTTTTGGTTATACCGGAATCTATTTGTGTAAACCTATCAAAAATGGTTTTAAGTTTACTTTTCGGTATTCCGATTCCTGTATCCCTAATGCCGATAGTGATATTTAAGTCACTATTTTGTATGGATTCTTCGTACGTAATATCTATTCCTCCCTGGTCCGTAAACTTTAGGGCATTTCTTAAGAGATTGGTGAGTATCTGGCCAAACTTTCCTATATCCGCTATAACATGGGTTTTGGAATCCGAGACGATATCCAAGTTCGCGTAAAGTCCCTTAGCCTCGATACTGGGCCTATAAATACTGATAATATTCTGTAGCTCGTCCGCTGGGGAAAAGATATCTTTTTTAAAGCTTATTTGGCCAGATTCTATTTTATCAATTTCCAGGATATCGTTCACCAGAAGAAGCAATTTTTTGGAAGAGACATCCATCAAAGAAAGATATTCATGTAGGGAACTATCAATTTTGGACTCCTTTAGCACCTCAATAAAGCCCATAATAGCGTTTAAAGGAGTTCTAATTTCATGGCTCATATTGGAGACAAACTCGGTTTTTGCCTTGGAAGCTTTTTCCGCCTTGGTTCTTTCTTCCCTCAAACTTCTATTGGCTACGCGAAGTTTAATATTTAACTCCCTAAAACGTGTGTTCTCATTTCTGGAAGATTGATAAAAATATGTCAACAAACTCATAAGTAGGGATATTAGGATCCCAAACATTAAAATACTGGAGGAAGACTTATTTCTTTCGGCCAAAACGTCCTTATTGCGCGGCATTAAGTAAAAGGTCCACACCTGTTTATCATCCTCGTCTACCTCATAAGACCTAACATAGACCAAATCATCGCTAAAGTCGCTGGGTGAGGGGTCATTGAGTTTGTAAAAAGTAGTTCCCTTATCATCCTTAATTTCAATTGAATAGTCATCCATTCCAGCTGACAACATATCAAAAGTGGTCGTAAAATCCATTCCTGCGGTTATGGTTCCTTGGAATTTACCCCCAAAAAAAACAGGTACATCGAGTAATATGGAATGACCACCCTGAATCAAAGGTATCCATGAGGTTAAGTTGGTCGTGGAATCCCGCACATGCCGCAACCACTCATCACGTCGGGGATGGTTGGATAAGCTTCTGCCTACAATGGCCTCGTTCCCCTTATGCGGCACAATCCTCTGTACCACCAGGGAACTATCGATCCATTCAACGAATTTAAAAGATTGATCTTCTTTTAGGATAAGTCTGGCATCCTCTTCCCAATACTCAAAATAATCACCATTGGTCATCTCTAGCCTCTCCATAAGATTTTCAAGGACAATAATGCTTTTTTGGCCAGAGGACAAAAATCCCTGTGATTGGATTTGCCCATTAACCTCTATATCTTTCTTGAGCAGTTGCCTATTGGATTCCAAAGAGTTCTTCCAAAGCGCAACTACAACAATCATCAATAGGACAAAAGCAGAAAAAGGATATATTATTTCTTTCTTTGGAATCTTAAAGGACATATTAGGGGTGCTCTAAAGCTTAATTAAAACAATTAGTAGTTGATATAGTCAAAGATATCACAATAAATAAAAAACACCTCTTTTTATTCGGCTTATAATAAAGGGGTATTTAAAAATGCCTGAACAAGCCATAAATTATTAATGGAAATTATACAATTACCTACTAAATCCTGTTACTTAGATATTTACAACTATCCGTTGAATGTAACTATTATTTTAACTAGGGCTTTTGGCCATCTGTTATTACCAAGATAAAGAAAGAAAATACTGATCGGCAAGTTAAATATACCCGTCCCTTAAATGGACGGGGCAAACCGCACTATTAAACCAAACTTCCCAACTCTTAGCCCCATGGTCGCAACCTTCGGTAACGAAACCACTGTGAAATAATTAAAGAAATTTATAAATAAACTTTTCTAAAAATTTATCTTTGTTGCAAATAAATATTATGAGTATGTCTTATGTTGATTTATATAGTAGTGGTACGCACAGAAGAAATTTAGCGCATTTTGCATCTATTGCTACTTTGGCCGCCATTGACGGCGAAATAAACTCTAAGGAAAGGGAATTATTGGACCGTTTTGCCAATAAGCTTGATATTACGGAGGATGAATATAAAGAAGTTATGAAATCGGATAACAAATATCCTATTAATCCACCTGCCAGTTCTGAAGAGCGTTTGGAAAGGTTATTCGATTTGTTCAGAATTATCTTCGTTGACAATGTAATTGATGAGGAGGAAAGAGCCCTAATCACCAAATACGCCATAGGTTTGGGGTACAGGTCCGAAAGTGCCAATCTGATCATTAAAAGATCTATAGATATTTTTACTGGAAAAATAAGTTTTGAGGACTATTTGTACCTTTTGAAACACTAATATCCGATATCCATATAATTAAGAAAAGGAGCTTTTGGCTCCTTTTCCTATTTTGCGGCCTGCATAAACTCCTCTGCCTTTTCTACCATTTTTTTGCTTCCACAGAAGAAGGGCACCCTCATATGTAGTTCGGTAGGTTTAATGTCCAAAATGGGACCAAACCCATTACTGGCCTTCCCTTTGGCCTGTTCGGCAATAAATGCCATTGGATTGCATTCGTAGAGCAAACGCAATTTACCCTCCGCTGCAACACTGCTCTTGGGATATAAATAAATTCCGCCCTTGATCATGTTTCTATGGAAATCGGAAACCAGGGAACCAATGTATCTTGAGGTATACGGCCTATCCCCTTCCTCCTTTTGGCAATATTTAATGTAATCCTTTACACCTTGGGGGAAGTGTACATAATTACCTTCGTTTACCGAGTAAATTTTGCCCGTTTCGGGAAACTCCATATTGGGATGGGAAAGATAAAAAGTTCCCAGGGCCGGATTTAAGGTAAATCCGTTCACCCCATCGCCAGTAGTATACACCAACATGGTCGAAGTTCCATAAACAATATAACCTGCCGCTATTTGCGCCCTGCCAGGCTGCAAAAAATCTTCTAGGGAAACAGGGGTGCCAATAGGGGTAACCCTTCTGTATATGGAGAAAATGGTCCCTACGGAAACATTCACATCTATATTGGACGAACCATCCAAGGGATCAATCAATACAATGTATTTGTTTTGGTGTTGGTTATCACTACTATTAATACTGATAAAATCATCTTCTTCCTCGGAGGCTATCCCACAGACAATTTCACGATTAATTAAGGTCTGAATAAATTTTTCGTTGGCCAGAACATCCAATTTTTGTTGGTCCTCGCCCTGAATATTGGTATCCCCTGCCGCCCCAATAATATCTACCAATCCCGCCTTATTTACCTCGTGGTTTACTACTTTTGCCGCCAATCGAATAGCGTTTATAAGTTTGGAAAGTTCTCCGGAGGAATATTGGAAAGAAGATTGGTTTTCAATAATGAATTCTCCCAGGGTCGTATTTTTTCTGTGCATTACAAAAGCTTTGTTTATTTGAGCACAAATATCGGTTAATTTGTGAAACTACAACGTTTTCGTAAAATAATGATTTTTTAAATTTATAACTTTGTGTTTTATTTGTAACAATTATGAAGTACATTATTCGAGATGCCGAAGCCAAGGATATGGCCCAGGTACATAAACTGATCCAGGAATTGGCCGTTTTTGAAAAGGAGGACAATGCCGTAGAGGTTACGGTAGAGGATTTAAAAAGGGATGGATTTGGCACCGACAAATTGTTCCATTGCTATGTTGCGGAAACTGATGGGGATGTGGTAGGGATGGCCCTTTTGTACAGTAGGTACTCCACTTGGAAAGGTCCAATTATACACTTGGAAGATCTGATAGTTACCGAAGCAATGAGAGGTAGTGGTCTGGGTGCAGCCTTGTTGGCAAAAGTAGTGGAGCACGGATATCAACTTGGGGTTAAACGTATTAGCTGGGAGGTCTTGGACTGGAATGACCCGGCGATTTCGTTTTACGAAAGTAAAGGCGCCAGAGTTTTGAGGGATTGGAATGTAGTTCATTTGGACGAAAAAGGAATTAAAACATTTTTAAATAAGTTATGAGGGTTTTTAAATTTGGAGGAGCATCGGTAAAAGATGCAAGCAGTGTAAAAAACGTTGTTAGGGTTTTAGAGGAAGTTGGTCATGACAACACCCTTTTGGTAGTATCGGCCATGGGGAAGACGACCAATGCCATGGAAGATGTTGTAAATGCCTATTTTAAGGATAAGTCGTTATTACCGGGAGCAGTGCATGAGGTTATTCAATATCATGACAACATTCTGCACGACTTGTTTCCCAATGACAAGCATCCGGTTTTTGCCAAGGTAAAAACACTTTTTGATGAAGTACAGGGCTTTTTGGTCTGGAACAAATCTCCTAAACATGGATTTGTATATGATCAGGTTGTAGGTTATGGCGAATTGGTTTCTACCACCATTCTCAGCGCCTATTTAAATGAAATTGGAATAGCCAATCAATGGCTGGACGTGCGCTCTTTGATCAAGACCAACGACGATTATCGCGATGCCAAAGTAAATTGGGATAAAACGCAAATAAACGTTAACGAGAAGGTAGATAAGCATAAACTAAATATTACACAGGGCTTTTTAGGAAGTGATGATAACAACTTTACCACTACTTTGGGCCGTGAGGGTTCTGACTACACTGCTGCTATTTTGGCCTATTGCCTAAATGCCGAGGAGGTAACGATATGGAAAGATGTTCCAGGGGTTTTAAATGCCGATCCAAGATATTTTGAAAAAACAGAATTATTAAACAAAATCTCTTATCGGGAAGCCATTGAACTGGCCTTTTATGGGGCTTCCGTAATTCACCCAAAAACTTTGCAACCATTGCAGAGAAAAGAAATACCCTTACACGTTAAATCCTTCATTAACCCTAAGGACAAAGGTACCACAGTCGGAAAAGGCATTGGGATAGAACCTAAGGTTCCCTGTTTTATCGTAAAAAAGAACCAAGTGCTAATGAAGCTATCCTCCTTGGATTTTTCGTTCATTGTGGAAGATAGTATCAGCGAACTATTTAAATTATTGCATGACCATCAGATGAAAGTAGATCTGATACAAAATTCCGCCATTAGTTTTTCTGTATGTGTCGATAATAAATTTGACAAATTAGAGGAGCTTTTAAACCTGTTAAAAAGTAGGTTCAAGGTGGTGCATCATGAGGGTGTTTCCCTATATACCATTAGGCATTTTGACACCGAAGCTTTAACAAGTCTCCAAAATGGCAAGGAAATCCTGCTTGAACAACGTGGCAAGGAAACAGTACAATTGGTAGTGCAATAGGGCATTGAAATAATTTGTTGGAAAGTATAAATAAGGATAGCTGTAGTGATTTTCCTATCTTAGCGGTTACCAAATTACACTAAGGTATGGGTTTAGTAACCGCAAAGGAGGTAGCGAAGGCTATTAACCTGGATAAATACGGCTTTCTGGGAACGTTTATTGGATGGGTGCTTATGAAAGTAACCAAGATTTCCAGTATCAACCAATTTTACGACCAACACAAGCATTTGGATGGACTGGCTTTTTTGGATGCCATTTTGGACCATTATGAAATAAAATTCGAGATTCCCGAGGAAGATTTTAAACGCCTGCCCAAACAAGGTTGCTACATCACCATTTCCAATCATCCGCTTGGTGGGATAGACGGGGTGCTACTTCTAAAACTACTTTTAAACCATAGATCCGATTTTAAGATAATCGCCAACTTCCTATTGAACAGGATAGAACCCATGTCCCCCTATATACTGCCTGTAAATCCTTTTGAGACACACAAGGATGCCAAAAGCAGTATTTCAGGGTTTAAGAGCGCCATGAAGCATTTGCAGGACGGCCACCCTTTGGGAATTTTTCCAGCGGGGGAAGTTTCTACCTACAGGGACGGAAAATTAATTGTGGACAAACCTTGGGAGGAAGCTGCCCTAAAACTAATACGCCGGGCAGAGGTACCTGTGGTTCCCATCTATTTTCACGCTAAAAACAGTAGGTTGTTTTATCGTTTATCCAAGATAAGCGACGTATTCCGTACAGCCAAACTACCGTCTGAAGTAACCACCCAAAAGAACAGGATTATCAAGGTACGTATTGGGCAACCTATTTCCGTACAAACTCAGAACGAACAGGAAAATTTGGCAGAATTTGCAGACCTTTTAAGGCGCAAGACCTATATGCTTTCCAATGCCTATGAGAAGGAAAGGCTATTGGACCAGATTCCAACAAGTTTAAAAATACCGAAGGCCCCAAGAAAAATAGCGGCAGCCGTGCGCACTGAGGTCATACAGGAGGAGATTGAACGCCTAAGGGAGAAAGACTGCAGACTGTTACAAAGTAAAAATTATGAGGTCTTTTTGGCCAAGGCGACGGATATGCCCTTTATTCTGAATGAAATTGGCAGACAAAGGGAGGTTACATTTAGGGCCATAGGGGAAGGGACCAATAACGCCATTGATCTGGATAAGTTTGATAATTATTACCGCCACCTCTTTCTTTGGGACGACGAGGACAAAGTAATCGTTGGGGCCTACCGTATGGGTATGGGCTCGGAAATATTTGAGGAATACGGTATAGACGGGTTTTACTTACAGGACCTATTTAGATTTGAACCTGAACTATACGGCATGATGTCCCAATCAATAGAAATGGGCAGGGCCTACATCATCAAGGAATATCAACAAAAACCAATGCCCCTATTTCTTTTATGGAAGGGGATTGTACATACTACCTTACGCTTCCCTGACCACAAATATTTAATTGGAGGGGTAAGTATCAGTAACCAGTTTTCCAACTTTTCAAAGTCCTTGATGATAGAATTTATGAAAAGTAATTATTGGGATCCGTACGTGGCGCAATACATTAGGCCCAAAAAGGAATTTAAGGTGAAGCTTAACGATGCGGACAAAGATTTTATTTTTGATGAAACCGAAGCCGATCTCAACAAATTCGACAGGCTTATTGAAGAAGTGGAGCCAGGAAGTCTAAGACTCCCGGTATTGATCAAAAAATACATTAAACAGAATGCCAAAGTGGTGGCCTTTAATGTGGATCCCTTGTTCAACAACTCGGTAGACGGTTTAATGTATATTAAAATAGCCGACCTCCCTGAAAGCACCGTAAAGCCCGTTATGGAAGAGTTTCAGGCGGAATTGGAACGAAAATTGGCCGAAGGGCAACAGGATGAAGGAAACCCTGCCTAGGGTTTTCTCCCTAAGGCAATCCCTAAAGCGGTAGCATTAGGCTAATCCATGCCCACTACTGTACTTCTTCTTTCAAAGAGAAGATTATCCTTCCATACATTATCCCGTTTGCCTACGCGCTCCCTTTTGCCTATAAAACGGAACCCCATTTTGAGATGTAATTCCACACTTCCTTCATTTTCCGGAAATATTCCCGATTGCAGGGTCCATAAACCCGCTTTTTCACTTTCAACTATCAACTGCTGCATTAGCATTTTACCCACACCTTTGCCCCTATTGCCCTGTCCTATATAAACACTCACCTCGGCCACACCACCATAAACACATCTGCTGGATACCGGGGAAAGTGCTGCCCAGCCCAATATGGTTTCCCCATTAACGGCCACCAATCTTCCTACCGCAAGATGACTTGCATCCCACAACTCAAAGGAAGGAACTACTTTTTCGAAGGTAGCAAAGCCTGTATCCATGCCCTGCTGGTAAATTTCAGCAACTGCAGGCCAATCGCTGTTTTTCATAGTGCGTATCTCCATGAATATACTTTTTAGAACAAACCTAGGTCTTAAAAAGACCCTTGGTTTAGCATTTCAATTTATCGTAATATTACGATTAATATTGATAAAAAGAAAGTCAGACCATAAATAATCTGACTTCAATATATTCTTAGAACCAAGGCTTCTTACCTACCTGATAGGTGTTATAGAAATCCTCATCGCTTTTCGTCAAATATATAATACCTTCTATTAGGCCCACAATGGCAGTAGCCATTACAATAAAACTCCCTATAATTAAGCACATAGTTGCATAGCCTATTACGGTTGCTACCAACATAATTATTCCCTCTTTTTGATATCCCAGTATAAACTTATGGACACCTAATTGTCCAAAGACAATGGCTAGGACCCCGGCCAGAATTTTCTTATTATCCCCACCTGCACTTGCCAAGCCTTCCTTAAATTCGTCAGCGGTTTTTTTGGCCTCCTGACCAAAATCCTTGGCAGCTTCCTTAGTGTCTTCCTTAAATTCCTTGGCAGCCTCTTTGGTATCTTCCGCAAACTCCTTTGCAGATTCCTTGGCATCCTTGGCAAACTCTTTGGCCGATTTTTTGGCACCTTTTGCAGCGTCTTTGGCCTTATCCCCTAAATCTTTATTTTCTTCTGACATGGTAGTGTTTTAGTTGATTAATAATAGTACTAAATGTAATAATTATTTTCTAATCAAAGAAACGCTTTGTCATTGGGCTCCCACAATTCCAGCTTGTTACCATCAGGATCCAATATCCAACCGAATTTACCGTAACTGTATTCCTCTATTTCGCCTACAACAGTAACTCCTTCCTGCCTAAGAACTTTCAGCAATTCCTCCAAATTCTCTACTCGGAAGTTCATCATAAAAGGGGATTTGCTGGGTTTAAAATAATTGGTATCGTCCTTCATGGGGCTCCATTGGGTAGAGCAGTCCTGCCCCTTCTTGTCCTTCCACCAAAATGTACAGCCGTATTGATCCGTATTGAGTCCTAAATGTTTATTGTACCATTGTTTAATTGCATTAGGGTCTTTGGTCTTAAAGAAAAAACCGCCCAATCCTGTAACTCTATTTTTCATGATCTTCTATTTATAAAATCTCAAACTCCGAAGGTCGAGTGTCCAGTACAATAACCAATGGATCCTATGGCTTAAAAGATCAAAATTAGAGGCTTCTGGCCTTGCTTAGCAGAATTTTTCCTTGATCTTGTCCACCACCGTTTGCGCCAATTTTATTTTGCTCTCCACTGTCCATCCCGCAACATGCGGAGTAAGCAGTACATTATTGGCCTTTATCAAATACGTAAAGGCCTCCGGCAATTCTGACCCGCCAAACATATCTTCAAAAGATTTTTTCTCATATTCCAGTACATCCAAACCTGCTCCGAGCACCTTGCCCTCTTTCATTGCCGCAACAAGGTCTTCCGTAACCACACATTTCCCTCTTGCGGTATTTATCAACCAAAGGGGATTCTTGAAATCCTTTAGAAAATCGGTATTGATCATATTTATGGTAGAAGGAGTCTGGGGTACATGAAGGCTAACGACTTCGGACCTTTGCTTAAATTCCATTATCCCAACCTGTCTAGCATTCTCATCCCCTACACCACCAACTATGTCGTAGCATATTACTTCCACATCAAAGCCCTTTAATTTTTTGGCAAAGGCCTTACCCATATTTCCATAGCCAATGATGCCTACCGTTTTGCCTTCCAGCTCTATCCCGCGGTTTCCTTCCCGGTCCCATTTGCCACTTCTTACCTCCCTGTCCGCCTTGTTCAATTTATTGAAGAGGGACAATAGCATTCCCAGAGCGTGCTCCCCAACGGCATTCCTATTCCCCTCTGGGGCAGCCGCTAAAAAAATTCCCAGTCGCTTGGCATGATCGGTATCTATGTTTTCCAGACCTGCACCCAAGCGGCCAATAAACTTAAGGTTGACCGCCTTATCCAAAAAGGCCTCATCAATAGTGAACCTACTTCTGATGATAACACCATCATAATTGGCTATTTTCTTTTCAATCTCCTCCTTGGTGGAGGTATAATCTTCATCATTTTGAAATCCCAGGGCATTGAATTGATCAATGATCAAGGGATGGTTAACATCTAAATGGAGAACTTTCATAAACTAAATATTGAACAGCAAAGATACAAGACCCTTGGACTACTGGAAACAAGAAACTGGACTATTTTAAGATTTAAATATAGGGACAATCTATAAATCACATCTTTTTGTTCTCAAAAACATTAATTAGAAATTAGTCATTTAGACAAAGTGAAGCATGAGAGTAAAGGAGCAAGGTAAAAGGCCATGCCCTCAACAACTTCATCATTTTCTTAAGAAATTAATTTTTGGGAAATACCTAACCTGCTTATTCCTATCAATTAAAACCGTATTAAAAATTACGAATACGAGATTAAACAAATACATAAAAATTAGAAAGAACATATTGAACCTCACACTCGAAAGTATGCTACTTGCGGAAACAACTCCATTTGTTTCCCAATAATAAGCCATGTAAACAGCATTTAACAGAAACCCAAGAAAAAGCAACACTGTCCAAGTAATTTCAAAATTGATAACATCCCTGCCTATCTTGTTAAGGTCCTTTAATTTGTCCTTTTTGGAAATCCACATTATTAGTGGCACCAATATTCCAAGTATGGGGAAGAACAGGAATGTAAGTGCGGACAAATTAAGGGCTTTCAAAAATCCCTTGTCTTCCATAATGGTCCAATCCACTAGCTCATTTGGCGTAACATTTAGTGCCTTGGCAATTCTTTTAAGGGTGTCACCGGTCGGTTGGGTTTCTCCATTCTCAATGCGCTGAATTGTTCTTAAACTTAATCCTGAATTTTCAGTCAATACCTCTTGGGACAAGCCATTTCTCTTTCTTAATTCCTTTACCCTTTTTGCTAAATTTCCATTTTTCATTCTTGGTGTTTTAATAATTTAAAACAAAACTAAATCGGATCAGGTTTTGTGCTAACGTCGTCTTTGCGCCAATTTTACGTCATTTGTGCCAATTGGTTGGTAACCGGGAAACAGGCTTCATAAATTAAACCAAGATCTTGCACTAGGGATTGCAGCTGGCTACCAAGTAGCGCGGAAAGCCCGCCGCCGCCAAAGAAGGCGGAGTGCCCTAAATACCCAAAATAACCTTGGCGATTGAAAAATAGATCAAAATCCCGAAAATATCGTTGCTTGTGGTAATAAACGGTCCCGTAGCAATAGCGGGGTCTATGCCCCTTTTGTGCAAAAACAGCGGAATAAAAGTGCCAATAATCCCTGCTACCACGGTTACGGTGATCAAGGAAATGGAAATGGCCAGGGAGGTAAGAAAACTTCCTTTCCAAAGCCAGGTAAAAAATAACAGTATGGACGCCAAAACGGTTCCATTGAGTAGGGCCAACAACATTTCCTTGATAAGTCGGCCAGTGATACTCCCTTTAAGATCGTCATTGGCCAACCCCTGCACCATTATGGCACTGGATTGCACCCCTACGTTCCCGGCCATCGCAGCTATTAACGGGGTAAAGAAAAACAGCACTCCATAATCGCTCATCAGGGTCTCAAAGCCGCCCATGATGGCCGCAGCCCCTACACCTCCCAATAGGCCCAGAAACAACCAGGGCAATCTGGCGCGGGTAAGGTCCCAAATGCTATCATCTGCCTCCACATCTTGGGAAATACCTGCTGCCAATTGATAATCCTTCTCCGCCTCTTCCCTAATAACGTCCACAATATCGTCTATGGTAATACGGCCCACCAGCCTGCCAATTTCGTCGACCACGGGAATGGCTTCCAAATCGTATTTGGACATAATCTTGGCTACTTCCTCTGGTTTTTCATTTACATTAACGGCATCTACCTTGGGGATATATACTTCACTGATATGGGTCTTGGTAGAGGTAGTAAGCAAATCCTTGAGGGAAAGTCGCCCCTTAAGTTTGCCTTCATCATCTACCACATAAATGGAGTGCACCCTAGTTACGTTTTCCGCCTGTGCCCTCATTTCCTTTACGCAGGTAAGGACGTTCCAATTCTCATTGACCTTTACCAACTCTTTGGCCATAAGTCCACCCGCCGAATTTTCATCATAGCGCAACAGGTCCACAATATGCTTGGCATGCTCCCTGTCCTCCAATTCGGAAATTACCTCCTGGACCATATTTTTGGGGAGTTCCCCTATAATATCTGCGGCATCATCGGTATCCAACTCGTCCAACTCACCTGCAATTTCCTTGGCGGAAAGATTGGCAAGGATGGCCTCCCTGACATCAACATCCAACTCCGTAAGGGTTTCCGATGTTTTTTCACTATCCAGAAGTTTAATTAGATAGGTGGCATGATCCTCGTCCAATTCGTTGATAATCTCTGCCACATCCGCATAATGCACCTCAGCCAACAATGCGGACAATTGCCCGTCCTGCTGGTTGTCTATTAGCTGTTCTATTTCAGCTAAATATTCCTCGGTGAGTTTAAATGGTATCATTTGCTATCTTCTGTGTCAACGAAATAAAGTCCTCAACGCTCAGTTGCTCCGGACGCAGGCCAAATATAGCATCTTCTTTAAGAACATCGGAAAGATTGAATGTTTTTAAACTGTTACGAATGGTCTTTCTGCGCTGGTTAAATGCTGCCTTGACCACCTGCTTGAAGAGTCTTTCATCCACGTCCAACTGAAAATTTTCCTTTCTGGTAAGTCGCAACACTCCAGACTGCACTTTGGGAGGTGGATCGAAAACTTGGGGCGAAACCGTAAATAAATATTCAGCCTCGTAAAATGCCTGTACCAAAACGGAAAGTATCCCATAGGCCTTGCTCCCTTCCTTTTCACAAATCCTTTCGGCCACCTCTTTTTGGAACATCCCGGTGAATTCAGGAATCTGATCCTTAAATTCCAACATCTTAAAGACGATCTGGGTGGAAATATTATAGGGAAAATTGCCAGTAATAGCGAACTGCTCTTCCCCAAAAAGGGTCCATAGGTCATACTTTAAAAAATCGGCCTCCAAAACCTTAAACTCGCCCTTGCGCTGCATTAGACTATTGTGCTCCAAAGGAAAGCTGTGGTTAAGGTAAATTATAGATTCCTCATCCAGATCCATTGCCACCAAATCGATATCCTTTTCCAATAAATATTTGGTGAGCACCCCGGTACCGGGCCCAATTTCTATAACATTGCGATATCCGTTCAATTTTAGCGTTTCCCCAATTTTTTTGGCGACGGCCTCATCTTTCAAAAAATGTTGTCCTAAATGTTTTTTTGCTTTCACCGGACTTTCCTCCTGCCAGGGTCTATTGAACTTTTCCTTTTTGGAATGAAAGGATTTTTTTCCTTTTTTGCTCATGGCGCTGCGTATTTAATTAATGTTCGCTAATGATCGCCAACTCTGTCCTAAAGGCAACAAACTTGCCCGCAAAGAGTTCCATCACTTTTTTACGCAGTCTTTCTGCATCTTCGGCGTAATATTTTTGAAGGGTTTCTTTGGAATCGGTGGTATATTGAATGGAATAGGTAATTCCTCCCATCTCCTCCTCCACCACAACTTGAGACATTAGAGCTTTGGTAAACTTTCCTGTTTCCAACATCTCGGGGATATGGACCTCCTTCATCCAGGACAGCCACTGTCCCTGGATCGATTCTTCAATATTCATGGTAACATTGTAAATATACATGCTTCGTCATTGCATTCCCAAACGGGAATATTTATATTCATTTTTGGATGGACCAAGGCATTGACATTAATTAATACTGTCTCCCCGCAACATCCTGAAATTCCTTCTTGCCAGTGGAAAAAAGTAACTATCCTGATAGTTATAGATAATTTTCTCGTAATGCGCCTTGGCCTTTTCAGGCTGCTCCAGGATGTTGCGATACAATTCCGCCAGGGCAAAATTGGCATCATCGGCCAAAATATCGTTGGCATAGAATTCCACTATTTTAAGGTAGTTAAATTCCGCCTTTTCATAATCCTTTAATTCGATTAAAATTTGTGCCTGTTTTAAAAGTGCCTCATCCTCAATTTTTTCCCCTTTATGATTTTGGAGGATATCCTCCAATAGTTCTACAGCATCTTTCTTTTTATTTTGATAGGCCAAAAAATCGGCACGGGCGTACTTCTTTAAAGCTGTTTGGGTAGAATCTTCCAATGAGTTATCGGATATCAATAGGCTTAATTGCATAGCATCATTGGCAATCAATTGCGAGGTAGACCCCCTAAGTATCTTCAATTGCGTTAATGCCCAATCGAAATCCCCTTTGTAAAAACTAGTTTGCGCCACCTTAAAACGGGCATCCTGACCAAGGACATCATTTTTTAAATCCTTCTGGATCTGGGAAAAATAGATCAAGGCCTGATTAAACTGCCGGTCATAGACCAAAATATCCCCTAAAGTACTTTTAATATAGGATTTACTATAATTATTTAGGGGCAGCTCCAAACATTGACGTAATATCCCAATAGCAGGCTCGGGGTTATTCTTATTGAACGTTAAAAATTTGGCGTAGGCTATCTGTAGCTGCAAGGTCTCCATTTCATAACCATACACACCCAATAAATCATCAAATTTCTTTTGGACCTTGTCCAAAACCTTATCATCGGCTTCCAATAGATCCAATTCTATAAGATTTAGCTGGGCGTCTAGCGCCACTACGGCATCGGTACTATTTTCGGATATATAAACAAACACCTCTTTTGCCGTATCTACATCCTGTTCCTCCATCGCCATTTTTCCCAATCCCTGCAAACGTTGCAAAGAGGTCTCTCCACCCCTTTTGTAAATGGCCTTTTCCTGGTTAAAGGCAGTCTTGAATTGTTTTTGTTGAACAAAAAGCCAACTCAACAATTCGTTCCATAGTATATCCGGGCTTCTTTGTGCATTCTGAAGCAATACCTTTTTGAATTTAATGTTATTTGGATTCTCGGCCTCCGAACTAATAAAATCGTTAATATTACGAAGCACATTTGCCTGTGAGGCCTTGCCTTCACTTATTAATTTTAAATAGGATTCGTACATCTGCTCTATGTTCCCCTGCTCTCCATAGATCCTTGCTTTCTGAAAATTATAATCCAATTTCGGATTAAGCTCCATTGCCATGGAGTACGCCTTTATGGCATAATCCAATAAAGCATATTTCTGAAACCTATATCCCAGACCATAACCAAAATTAGGGTTCTCGTTAATTTTTTGAAGCGCTGCATTGTAATATTCGGCCGCCTTTTCCGGTTGCTCCTGCAAGGTGTAATTGTACCCCAACTCTATGAGCATGGTAGGGTAAATGTTTTGCCCGTTCACCGCTTTCAGTAAAAATTCTTCGGCCTTATCATACTGTTCCAATTGCTGGTAGCAGGCTACCAAGCCTTCGCCATAATCTGTCCGCATGGGGTTTTTGGCAACCAACTTTTCATAGAATACCACGGCCTTATCAAAAGCACCATCCTCAAAATACTGTTTCGCCAAAAAGTCTTCCTGGGAAACCAGTAGTTGGGAACAAGAAAATATAAGTATGGAAATAAGTAGTCGCAAAGATTCTTTTTTTCAAAGATACGTAGAATGTACAAAGTGGGTGTTAAGGCCAATATAAAGAATTATATGTGGGCACAACTTTAAATTCCAAAAGATTTTCCTCAATTTTTGACCCCGACCCTAAAGGGGAAATCGAGGAAAATCAGGCTACCTTTAGTCCCGATAGATATCGGGAGGGCAAAACGGATTTTCCGAAAAACCTTACTAGGACAATTTTTGCCATGTACCCAACCTTTTTACAATATTTCTTGGGATAAAACATGCCCCCCCTTCACAGGTAGTCATAGCAGTTTTTAATGTTTCCGGTCCGTCGGCCAGCCTTAGTCTATCTTATCAAAACCGGTATAGGGGATAAGAACTTCAGGAATTTGGATTCCATCCTCTGTCTGATAATTTTCCAATATTCCGGCCAATACCCTGGGCAAGGCCAATGAGCTGCCATTTAAAGTGTGTGCCAATTGACTTTTTCCATTTTCGTCCTTATAGCGCAGTTTTAATCGGTTTGCCTGAAAGGTTTCAAAATTGGAGACCGAACTAATTTCCAACCAGCGATCCTGAGCCGTTGAAAAGACCTCAAAATCATAGGTAAGGGCAGCAGTAAAGCCCAGATCACCTCCACAAAGTCGTAAGATTCTATAAGGCAATTTTAGTTCCCTAAGTATGTTTTTAACATGCTCTACCATAGCATCCAAGGCTTCATATGATTTAGCGGGATGTTCCACACGTACTATTTCTACCTTGTCAAATTGGTGCAAGCGGTTAAGTCCACGTACATGGGCGCCGTAACTCCCGGCTTCCCTCCTAAAACAAGGCGTATATGCCGTATGGGTAATGGGGAAATCGGATTCGTTTAGAATAACATCCCTAAAAATATTGGTTACCGGCACCTCGGCCGTAGGGATTAGATAAAGATCGTCCTCACCTACGTGATACATCTGTCCCTCCTTATCGGGCAACTGGCCCGTGCCATAACCTGAAGCCTCATTTACCAAATGTGGCACTTGAATTTCATTGTATCCGGCGGCTGAATTTTTATCCAAAAAGTAGGAAATAAGGGCTCTTTGCAATCGAGCACCTTTACCCTTGTACACCGGAAATCCTGCGCCAGCTATCTTAACTCCCAGTTCAAAATCTATTATATCATATTTCTTGGCCAATTCCCAATGGGGAAGTGCACCCTCTTTTAAGGTAGGGATGTCCCCTTCCCTATATACCTCTTCATTATCCTCCTCAGTGCTACCCGCTGGAACCAATTCATGCGGAACATTTGGAATTTGGTACAGTATATTTTGAAGATCGGTTGCGGTTGCGGTCAAGGCCTCGTTCAATTCCTTGGACTCCTCCTTCAAACTACCGGTTCTTTCCTTTAAAACGTTGGCTTCCGCCGCCTTACCGCTTTTATAAAGAATGCCGATTTCCTTTGAAATACTATTGGATTCGGCAAGTGTATTGTCTAGGCGTGTCTGTAGGGCTCGTCGTTTTTCATCCAATTGAAGTACGTTCTCAATTAGCGGAAGGGCGTCAATATTACGCTTTTTTAAAGCCTCAATAATTTGTTCCTTATCCTCACGGATAGCCTGTAACTGCAACATTTTTTTTGATTTTTATCGTGCAAATTTAACCTAATCTTCGGATTTTCGGCATAAATTTAGCCTAGATATAAATAGCAAAATTAAATTTCATGGTTTTTGAACACATTGCGTTGAACGTAAAAAACATCAAGGATATTAAGGATTGGTATGTTGCCAATTTGGGGCTGAAGGTAGTAAGCGAGCAAAAGGAAGCTCCCTTCATGACTTTTTTTGCAGATTCATCCGGACGTGTAATTTTGGAACTATATCATAGACCGGACGAAGAAATTACAGATTTTAAAACAAAACATCCACTTACTTTTCACATGGCATTTGTTTCCAAAAATGCTGAAAAAGATAAGATTAGGTTATTGGATAAAGGAGCCAGTTTTGTTGAGGAAATAACAAAGGAAGACGGCAGCCATTTGGTAATGCTCCGAGACCCATGGGGCATGCCGCTGCAACTCTGCCATAGGGCCACACCCTTTTAGAAAACCCTAGGGCATTCTTATTACTCTAATTTTTGGACGGGGAAGGCAAGATCCAATCATTATGCCCAAAATAGTTCCAGGACACATTGCCAAGGTCTATTTTTGGGTCAATAAATTCTTGGTATGGCTTTCCATTTATGCTAACCCTTGAATTTACAAAAACCGAGATATCCTCTCCCTTTTCAGTGTATTCCCGCCTTAAGCGTTGTGCAAACTGCCACATAAAATCCGGATAGGACTTAATTTTACTTTTCTGTCCCCTTGATAAATAATCGTCCAAATTTACCAGATACGAATTTCCGGTGGTATGGTTCACTATTTTAAATGTTGTAATTCCGGTGCGACTCCTCAACATCATTCTCCAACTCATCCTATGGCCCTCCTCTGTCCATAACACATCGTCCTTTATAAAATAATGACGGATAGGCAAGACCAATTGGATCAAAAAATAAAGGGACAAAATTCCCAAAACCAATTCTCTTTGGGGAGGTACAGTAAGAACGTTCTCCAAATAAGGTTCCTTCTTTTTAAAAAACAATTTCCGGATGGTTTCAGGTTCAAAAAAGAATACCGTAAAAGCTAGGGCCAAATAGGGAAAGATGCCTATTTGAAAAACAATTGAATTAAACAAATGAAAGAACAGGGAAGCCACAAAGGCCCATTTTCTAGTAGGCTTCCACAAGAGGGCAGGTACGATAAGCAAATCGAACAGGATACCAGAAATACCAACTACCCTATGGACCAAAGGTTCTTGAAGCAGTCCACCAATGATGGGATAGTACTTTTTATTTTTAAAAAGAATCTCTATAATGCTGAAATCCAACCAATCCCCGTACAACTTGGCCACAGAGGCATAGGTATAGACAATGAACAACTGCAAAACAATTGCCCATTTTAAATAGGCGGACATATGATTGGTCCTTATGGAAGGGTTTCTCCTGGCATCCAGTGAATAATCCCGGTTAGCAGGCATAAAAGCCATTATCAGGGCAATCAATATCAGTAGGTAATAATGATTGTTGTACGCTGTTTTTTGCATAAGGTAAACAGCGGTCCAAAGCAGGGCAAAGGCCCCGGCGCTAAATCGGTATCTATATCCCAGGGCAATAAAAATCCCTAAGGTGCCCATTACAATAAAATACAGATACATACCTATTCCGGGCAATGGCTGCAACCAGTCCAAACCAATAAAATTAAAGGTAAACTCAGGGTCTATCAGATTTTTTTTGACCCAACCTGTGGCGATGGCCCCATAACATTCAAGGCTTACAAGAATGCCAAAAAATATCCTGAAAATTAGGACCGGACTATTATCGATTTGCTTAAAAAGAAACCGATCCAACATTTACTTGGAGATTATGGAAAGGGAAGTCTCCCTATCTTTTGTCAATTGCGCCTGGAGACCTTCTAGGGAATTGAACTTTTTTTCATCCCTTATACGATCAATAATATCGATCTGAATTTTTTTTCCATAAAGATCCTGATCAAAATCGAAGAAATTAATTTCGATACTTTTTGTCTTGCCCTCCACGGTAGGATTGAAACCTATATTCATCATTCCAAATACAGTCTTGCCATCCAATACACTGCTCACCACATAGACCCCGTTCTTGGGTATTAGCTTGTATTCTTCAGGAATGGATAAATTGGCAGTAGGAAAGTTTAATTTTCTACCTATTCCCTTTCCTTTTACAATACTCCCTGTTAGCATATAATTATATCCCAAATACATATTGGCCGTTTTCATGTCCCCCTCTTCCAAGGCTTTCCTGATTTTTGTGGAACTTACGGAAACATCATCCACTTCTTGGGCCGATATTTCCTCCACCTCAAAATCCAAGGCGTTCCCGAAAGCTACTAAATCGTTTATATTGGCATTTCTATTCCTGCCAAACCTATGATCGTAACCAATAATGATTTTTTTGGTCTTTAAATCGTTCACCAAAATATCCCTAACGAACTGTGTTGCGGACAAGCGTGAAAATTCTTTGGTAAACGGGTGTACAATTAAATAATCGATCCCCAATTCCTCCAAAATTTTGATTTTTTCATCAATAGTATTCAAAAGCTTGATAGAGACATCTTTTTGAAGCACCATTCTAGGGTGGGGGAAAAAAGTGAGTACCGTTGATTTCAACTCCAGCACTTTGGCATTATTTATGAGACGTTCCAATATTTTACGATGACCGATATGCACCCCATCAAAAGTGCCAATGGTAATGGCAGTAGGGTACGCTTTATCGTAATTGGAGATGCTTTGAACTGTTATCACAAATTCGAATAATAAAAAAACTTATCTTTGAGTTTGTACAAAAACCCGCTTGATGGTTGTAAAATTACGTCTTGTTTTTTCAATATCCATATTTTTTCTTTGCTATTGCGGATTTGGACAAGCCAAGTATTGGCAAAAAACCGATTCTAGGAGCAAGAAGTCCCAAAGGCAAACAGCGGAGTTAAGGATAAATCATGGCCTTACTTTTTCTTTGGAAAAAGATGTTTTTATCAATGAACTAAAGGGGAACCAAATCCAAAAGTCTTCAAAAATAGTAAGTTTTCCAGACGAAGACGGAGACTTGATCCCTTTCGTTGTTCAGGAAGCTTCGGTACTTTCTCCAGAACTTTCCAAAAAATACCCCCAAATAAAATCTTATGTAGGCAGGGGCTTAAAGAATGAAAAGGACAGGGTAAGATTTAGTGTTTCCCAAAACGGAATTCAAAGCATGATCGTATACGGGGAAAGCAAAAATGCCACCTACATGCAAAAAGTGTCTGGTTCCGACAATGAATATTTGGTATACAATAGGAAAGACGCCTATATGATGAACACCAATTTCATTTGCGAGACCACTTCCCTTATCGAAAAAGACAAAGGACCTTCCGCTTTAAAATTGGTGGATGGTCAAGTATTAAGAAAGTTTAGGGTGGCCATCTCGGCAACAGGGGAGTATACAGAGTTCCACGGCGGAACCGTACCAAATGCCCTAGCAGCTATAAATGCTACCATTACACGGGTAAATGAAATTTTTGAAACCGATTTGGGCATTAGTTTAGAGATTGTTGCCAATACAGACGAGGTAATCTACACGGACAAAAACACTGATCCCTATGGAACAAATCTTAATTCTGAAGTACAAAATACCTTAAATGCGGTAATTGGTGCGGAAAACTATGATGTGGGCCATTTGTTCCAAAATGACGAAAATGGAGGTAATGCCGGATTTATCGCCTCGGTATGTATAGATTCCAGAAAAGGGAGTGCCTATTCCTCTGCCTTAATTCCGCAAGGGGACATTTTTGACCTGGATTTTGTAGCGCATGAAATGGGACATCAGTTTGGTGCCAACCACACCTGGTCCTTTGAATCGGAAGGTACTCTGGTACAGGCCGAGCCAGGAAGTGGAACAACCATTATGGGGTATGCAGGTATTTCCGGCAACAACAATGTGGCCTTGAACGGGGATGACTATTTTCATTACTACAGCATATTTCAGATACTGGAATACATAAAAACAACGAGTTGTGCCCAGGAAATCTCCTTGCTGAACAATCCACCGGAAATAGTCCCTACAGGCAACTTTACCATTCCAAAATCTACGGCCTTTAGGTTAAAAGGCAATGCAACGGATGTGGATGAAGATGATATACTTACGTACAATTGGGAACAAATAAATGATGGCATAGTTACCCATAATACCTTTGGACCAACAAATCTTAGTGGAGCCAATTTTAGATCCCTAAAACCAACGGTAACACCAACCAGATATTTTCCAAGGCTCAGCAGCATCGTATCGGGCAATCTTACCCAAACCAATCCCAATGTTAATACCACTTGGGAAACCGTTTCCGACGTGGAACGCGAACTGGATTTTGCACTTACCGTCAGGGACAATTCCTTAGGCGGAGGACAAGTTACATCGGACTTGGTAAAAGTTATGGTCATAGACAATGCAGGGCCCTTTGTAATAACTTCCCAAGCCGCCAATGAGATTTATACCGCAGGGACCAGACAAGAGGTTACATGGGATGTGGCTAAAACAAATCAGGGCCCGGTAAACACTCAAAAAGTAGACATCTTTTTTTCTGCCAATGGAGGCGCTTCCTTTCCCATAAAATTAGCGGATAGCGTCCCCAATGATGGACAACAGGACATATTGATCCCTGGATTTGCCACTCCTACAGGCCGAATTATGGTCAGTGCACACGACAACATCTTTTTAGCAGTAAACGCTTCCAATTTTACGATATCACCGTCCGATATAGTGTTGAACTTCCCCCAATTGCAGCACGAAGTTTGCCAAGGCAACGATTTAATAGTCCCCTTCACCTACCAAACCTATAATGATTTTTCCGAGGAGGCCACCTTTTCCGCTACCGGTATGCCCCCGGGATTGGCCATTGATTTTTCTCCTGCCTCCACCATGGTGAACGACACCCTGGTAAATATTACCTTTTCCAATACGGATTTGGTAACCCCAGGCAATTACCCCATAAACATAGTGGCCACTACAGAAAATGTCACCAAGGAAGTTGTCATAGATGTAAAAATATTGGAAACTACATTTACGGATGTTGTACTGCAATTGCCCACCAATGGTTCCACAAGCGCACGTATAGCATCAGAATTGGAATGGGAATCCAATAGTTCCTATACCTCCTATGATGTTGAGATTGCCGATGACGCGGCCTTCACCAATATCATTGATACGGCCACGGTTATTTTCAACTCCTATTTGGCCACCGGTCTAACAGAGGAAACCACTTATTATTGGCACGTTAAACCAAAAAATAGCTGCGGGGAGGGAACCTTTGGTACGGCCTTTAGCTTTACAACCTTGGAGTTGAACTGTGCTTTGGAAGCCGCCAAGGATTTGCCCATAACCATATCAACAACCGGGGCACCCACAATAACTTCCACCATTACCCTTTTAAACGACCTGCCTGTAGCAGATATTAATGTTAATTTGGATCTGACCCATTCCTTTCTTGCCGATTTGGAAGTAACCCTTATATCCCCTGCTGGCACTCGGGTAATTCTCGTATCCAATTCCTGTGGAGCAAATCAGGATATACTGGCTACATTTGATGATAGCGCGGAAGGATTTATATGTGGAACAAGTCCGGCCATTCAGGGCATCGTAAGGCCCTTAGGCTCTTTGGCAGCTTTTAATGGGGAATCTACCTATGGGGACTGGATATTGGAGGTCAAGGACATTGCTGCCTCGGATGGAGGATCCTTAAATGCGTTTTCCATGGACATCTGTGTTGAAGGGACCTTTAGGGCGGATGAAGATAAAGATGGGGTTTTTGATGATGGGGACGACTTATGTTTAAACACCCCCATGGGGGCCACGGTGGATTTAAACGGCTGTGCCGTTTATATTTTACCTGCAGATAATTTTGAAGTGGAAATCAATAGTGAATCCTGTAGCAATCAAAATAATGGCTCTATACGTATCGTGGCCGGCATCAATATGGACTACGACCTTACGCTTATCGGTAATGGAATAAATGAAAGCAATAATTTTACCAATTTCTTTTTTAAAGAAGGCCTTGCCGCTGGCACCTATGAAATATGTATTACCGGAACCGAAGATGACAAGGTATACGAACCCTATTGTTTTCAAGCCATCATTACAGAACCTCCGCCCTTAACCGTTACTTCCAAACTAACGGCCTCGGGAAATCAGACCATATTGAACCTGGAAGGAAGCGATTTCTACAATATTGAATTAAATGGCATTGTTACGCAGACCAAATCTTCCAGTATTACTTTAGACCTTAAACAAGGTGTAAACCAAATTAAAGTGTCTACCAATCTGCCATGCCAAGGCGTCTATGAAGATCAATTGTTCCTCCTGGATGAACCTATAGTGTTCCCCAATCCTTTTGAGGAGGAAGTCAACATTTTAATCAATAATGGACCGGAAACTGTAAATACCCAGATTTTTAATTATGTAGGCCAATTGATAAGCCATAAGGATTACACCCTAGACAGCAATGAAATTAAAATTAATTTTACAGGTCTGCCCTCAGGTATTTACATCCTTAAGGTTAAAGGGGAAGGTATAAATAGTAATTTTAAGGTAGTAAAAAAATAAACGGATGAAACCAATAGCCATAATTTTATGCTTCTTGGCCCTAGTGGGATGTGGAGGAAAGGACTCTCCCAAACCGCCCTTGTCCGCCCTGTTGGTCTTTCCCCAGAAAAACTCGGAATGCACCACCGGCATAAATGTAACAGGAACCAATAATTCTACAGTACAATTTAGATGGCAAGCATCGGACCATACGGAATCCTATGAACTAAGGGCTACAAATTTGAATACCAACACCACCCAAACCATTGTGGTAAGCGGTACTTCGGCAAATTTGAATATTGAAAGAGGGGCCCCATTTTCTTGGCTGGTAGTTTCCAAAAATACGGAAGTATCGGAATCGGCACGCAGTGAAACATGGCGGTTTTTTAATGCTGGTGTGGAAACCACCCACGCCCCTTTTCCCGCAGAGGTTGTAGCTCCCAAAACAGGATCGAACATAGCCAGGGACATTAATAATGAGGTTCTCTTGGAATGGGAAGGTGCAGATGTGGATAATGATCTGGAAGGATACGAAGTTTATTTTTCCACCGAAACCCCTCCAACTACTCTGATAAGCACACTAACATCAGGGAAATCCGATCTAAAGGTAAGCGTTGAAGCCAACACCGTTTATTACTGGAGAGTAGTTACCATGGATAGGGAAGGAAATACCGCTACAAATAGTATTTCCGAGTTTAAAGTACGCTAAAGGTGTTAAGTTCCGTTGTATTCGTTCATTGTCCTATTTACCCCGGAAAGTACAAATGAACGGATAAGCGCATTGACTCTTTCATATCGTTCACCCAAAGCATCCTTTTCCTCTTGGTTCCATTCTCCCAAGACATAATCTATTTGTTTTCCTTTTCCAAAATCGGACCCAACACCAAACCTCAATCTATTGTAATTGGTAGTAAGTAGGTACTGCTGAACATCTTTTAAACCATTATGGCCTCCGTCACTTCCCTTGGTCTTTAAACGTATGGTCCCGAAAGAAAGATTAATATCATCTGTAATGATAAGTACATTTTCAAGGGGAATATTTTCCTTCTCCATCCAATATTTTACGGCCTTTCCACTTCTGTTCATATAAGTAGATGGCTTAAGACAGATTATACTCCTTCCCTTGACCTTAAAAGTACCCACATCTCCCAACTTTGCAGTTTCAAAGGTAAAAGCCTCCTCTGTGGATAGGGAATCCAATATTTTAAAGCCAATATTATGTCGGGTTTCCGCGTATTCCTCCCCAATATTGCCCAATCCTACAACTAAAAATTTCTTCATGCCGTCTTTTTCATCCAACAATGTACTGTTCAATTTAAAAAAAGATTCTAAAAACCGGAACATAGCACCGTAATTCAAATTCATAAAAATACAAAAGCATCCCGCAGATACGGGATGCTTTTACACTTATTTTGGATAAAATCTATTCTTCACCACCTTCAGCTGGCGCTTCTGCAGCAGCTTCTGCTCCTTCTTCAGTTTCTTCATCCTCTTCATCTGTCAAGACTGCATTACGTGCAGCTTTAACCTGAACAACCACAGTATTTTCTGGGTGAAGAATGGTAAACTCATCTTTCAACAATGTAGATACGGAAATATTTCCTCCGATTTTCAATTTAGAGATATCCACATCAAAGAAATCTGGCAAATTGTCCGGCAAAGCCTTAATGGCAAGCTTTCTTTTTCTAAACAATAATCTACCACCATTTCTAACCCCTGGAGAATTACCCAACAACCTTACAGGAATGTCCATAGTAACTTCCTTATCCTTGAACAATTGATAAAAGTCTACATGTAAAATGCTATCGGTTACAGGGTGAAATTGAATATCCTGCATTACCGCATCGTACTTTTTACCACCTTCCAAATCAACCACAACAGTGTGTGCGTTTGGAGTGTACACTAAATCCTTGAACGATAGTTCTTCTGCTGCAAAGTGTAATGGTTTTTCCCCTCCGTAAATAACGCAAGGAACCTTTCCAGCATTACGTAAGGCCTTTGTTGCTTTTTTGCCTACGCTTTCTCTTTCTGATCCTTTAATTGTAATTGACTTCATTGTATTTATTAAATATTAATTAAATTACTTTCCTATAATAAACTTCTACATTAGAAACTTGGAACTAATGGAAGTATTGTGATGCACCCTGTGCATAACATCGGCAAACAACTCGGCACAGCTGATTACCCTAATTTTTTTACTTTCCTTTTTTAAGGGTATGGAATCGGTTACAATAAGTTCCGATAATTTCGACTTTTCAATTTTCTCATAGGCATCCCCTGAAAGAAGTGCGTGGGTAGTAATTGCCCTTACGCTTACAGCTCCCCTTGCCATCATTAAATCTGCCGCTTTGGTCAAAGTTCCGGCCGTATCTACCATATCATCTACCAAAACCACATTTTTCCCCTCTACATCACCAATAAGTTCCATGTGCGAGATAACATTGGCCTGTGCCCTTTGTTTGTAACAAATAACAACATCACAACCAAGCGCCTTGGAATAGGCGTAAGCCCTTTTAGATCCACCCATATCCGGCGAGGCTATGGTAAGGTCATTAAGGTTAAGGCTGTTCAAATAAGGTAAGAACAAAGTGGACGCAAATAAATGGTCCACGGGCTTTTCAAAAAAGCCCTGTATTTGATCGGCATGGAGATCCATGGTAATGATACGGGTAGCACCCGCCGCCTCCAACATTTTAGCTACCAGTTTGGCCGCTATTGGAACCCTAGGTTTGTCTTTTCTATCCTGTCTGGCCCAGCCAAAATAGGGCATTACTGCAGTTATGTGCCGTGCCGATGCTCTTTTTGCAGCATCCAACATCAACAACATTTCCATCAAGTTTTCAGAACTAGGATTAGTAGAACCAATAATAAATACACGCATTCCACGTATAGATTCCTCAAAGGATGGCTGAAACTCCCCATCGCTGTATCTAGAAAAAATAACATTGCCTAAATTGGAACCAAAATGCTCGGCTATTTTTTCTGATAGCTTGGTACTTTGGGTACAGGTGAAAATTTTAGGCTCCGGTACTTGATATGGCATTGTTAATGTATTGTTTATTAGTTTATTGGAACTCCTTTTTATAAGGAGGTGCAAATTTAGAAATTAATTTGGGTTGCTAAAGTATAAATGTTGTTATTTTTTTGGTGATATAAAGAAAATATTTTTTAGTTTTGCAGTCTCAAATGAAACCGGGAGTTAAAAGAACAACCGGGGAAAATTGAAAACTAAGAAATAATTACCTTGCTCGAGTGGCGGAACTGGTAGACGCGCTGGATTCAAAATCCAGTTCTTCGGAGTGTGGGTTCGATTCCCACCTCGAGTACTTAAAGGCCTTGACAGAAATGTTGAGGCCTTTTTTATTTCCCAGGTACAACATAGGTACAACAAATTTAGGCTTTCAAGAATAGTACAAATAATTTGAAAATACGCAATTAAAGTCCACTCTAGTACAGAGGAATACATGGTTTCGAAAAATTTGCTTGTTATTAATAAGAACTCGCCTTCGAAGAGAATTTTTATTTCAAAAAAATCATTTTGCATTCAGTTCATAAAAATTGATTTTTGTGGTAGCATATTAATCATTAGCTATAACTCTTTAACAAAGTCAAAGTATTACAAAACATTTTGAGAGGCTTTTTATCAAAATGGAAGTATTGGATATCCAAAGCCATGATCTTGCGGAAGTTAAAAAACCCTTAAACTTCAAAACCACAAGAATAGACTCGCTTCGCCAATCTGCATTCAGCCTCTTTCCGTTTCCGGTTTTTTAACCCCCTCAGAACCGTAGAAAGCACAATCGGCGAAAATGCCGCTTGACCTTTCTTCACCCTACCCACAAAAAAGGATTTTTTCCATGATTTCTTAATTTTTTAAACACCAAATTGGACCAGATAAATTTTCTTTCTGTACCCATTTGAACTCAAATGATTCGATATGATTTATAAGGCTAAACAATTGATTCTTAGTTTTTTATATTCAATATCGATCGACTATATTTATCCTTGGAAAGGATAGCAAGTTGTATTCTAAGTAACTTAGAATTGTCTACTTCTGACGAAGTGTTTGTCTAAAGATCACAGGAAATGGAACAAAGGAAAAGAGGCCGAAAACGATTGGGAAAAAGTAAGCGGTACCATAACATAATGCTCCGGTTCAACGATGCGGAATATGATAAATTGAAGATGATCTGCGAATCTTATCACTTGGATATTTCCGAAAGGGGCGTAATTAGCCCTCTTCTACGAAGGCTGGTGCTGGATAGGGAATCGGAGGAAAGGGACAGGCTCCCGAACACCTCGGACCTTGCCCACCATATCAACAGGATAGGCAGTAACATCAACCAATTGGTAAAACTGGCACACTTCAAGAATCTGAGAAGTCCGAACAGTATTTTGGTAGACGAGATACGAAGGACCAATGAACTGCTGGGCGCACTTATGGAAATTACAATAAAGGAACGCACGGGATGATAGGAAGGATAGGATATGGGGAAAGTTGTCAGGGAATGCTGAACTATGTCTTCGGCAAGGAGGGCATGCGCATACTCGGCTATGGGAACATGTACTCCCAGGACATATCGCAAAAATTCTTCGGAAGGGTACTCCACTTTCAGGGGCAGCGAAATGCCACCAATAACCGCTATGTCCATATTACCCTGAACCTTCCCCTGGGGGAACACCTGGATGACAAAACCTTCCAAGCAGTATCAAGGGAATACATGGCGCAAATGGGCTATGGGGGACAGCCCTATGCAATGGTAAGGCACACCGATACCGGGCACGAGCATGTCCATATCATTACGACCAATGTGGACGATGATGGAAAGGTCCTCGGAATCTTCAACAGTTACCGAAGGAATGTAGCCATCCAGCGATACCTTGAAAAAAAGTTCGGACTATCGCCATCGCCACGTACCAGGCAACAGAGGGAGCTCCCGATCCTCAGGTCGCCAGAACTAGGGTTCCATTTGGACCCTGCCCAAGGGACGAAGTTCTATTTGCAGGATGTGCTCAATGGCATCCTGCAAAAACACAAAGTGCGGAGTTTTGGGGAACTGGCCAAACTGGTCAGGCCCTATCACATACAGGTAAGGGAAACAAAAAACATATCGGGAGGGATAGGGGTGGCCTATGGCCTGGACAATCAAAAGGGCTATAGGACCCGGTTCATCAACGGCTCCACCGTGCACCGGAGCTTGAGCGGCCCAAAACTGCAGAAGATCTTCGAGGCCAATTCCAGATCGAAACTACTTCCGATGCACCGCAAGCGTATATTAAAACAAATAGAAATCACCTATGGCCTCTTCAAAACAATTCGGCCCAAGGAATTGGCAGCAGTGCTCAAGGAATATCAGGACATCGATATCAAACTGGACAGAAAAGGGGATGTTATCAAGGGATATACCATCCATGACAGATCGGGATATATGTTCACCGAAAGAGAACTGGGCCAAAATATCCGAATGGAGAATCAAGCGGATATTTTTGGAAATGGCGACGAACCCACGGAAATTGATACCGATAGCAGGCAGTTCGCAATAGAGATCCAAAAACTGATAAAGGAGGCATTCCGAACATCCCATCTTAAATCCCCAGAACGGCACGGACTGCTCTCGGAAAGTATCATGACCAAAAACCTAATGGATATCCTTCCATATATAGCAACCTCAAAAAGCTACATTTTCCTTGAGCGCCATTTACCAGGGTCTCAAAAAGGATTGTTGAGGAAAGCTCTTGAACGGGAATTCCCGACGGTCAGGGATGGATTGTTCCAATTGGAAACCAAGAAGGAAATGGAAACCCTGGAAGGTAAGTTCAACCTTATCGGCAAGGTCTTGGAAAAGGGCATATTCGATGTCGGGATGGAGCAGGGAAGCGTCCGGCTATTGTTCCAGGCTTTGGGGGTAAAGTATCACGATAACCAGTTGTCCTGTGCCAATTCGAACAGGCATACGGTCACAGTCCGTTTGGGAAATTTACCTTTCCCCAAGGCCATGGAGCAATATGTATCCAGTGGATTTGTACGTCAAAATCATTCGGTGCTGGAACTATTGGCCGAAAAGAATTCGGAAAACGGCCCGAAGCTGACGGCATCCGCTTTTTTCCTGCCCATGATCTTTCCAAAGCTTTATGAAAAAATGGATCCTGTTTACCAAAAGCAATATGAAAATGTCGCCTTGGGTTCGTATGTGAAATACGCCGAAGGGATGCACGCCCCATATGAAAAATCCCCAAAGGACTATATCGCATTTTTCAATGCCAAAGGGTTCTATTTTACCAGAACGGAAAATAGTTTCGAGATCAAATCCATTTATACGGACAAAGGAACAAGTCGCACGCTCTCTAAAAAAACGGCCCTTTATTTGAACTCCGTACCCGATCTGTCTAAAACATTAAACGAACAACATACTGTCATCGACGGACTTGTTAAAGACGGCAGGGACCATCTAAAGAACCTATGGGCGGGCCATCTAATGGAAAGGGAGATGTACCATAGGGTAGCTTTTATGTTGACAGTGGAAAAGGTTTATCCCAACCTGCATCCGGAGGTGGTGCAGCACCACATGGACAACGGGCTTCGAAAAAGTGTGGGCCAAGCGATCAAAAGACAATCAAATATCCAACAAAACCGATTACTCAGAAAAGGAGTCTATGCCATCAGTTCGTTGTTGGGCAAGGGGCAAGAAGAGGTATATAACGGGTTCAGGGATGAATTCACGGATTATTCAAAGTACAAGGGCAGGGGGATGTCGATTTAAATCTGAATCTATATCTTACTGGTCATCATTAGTCCAAAAAAAACTGTTTTAAAAATCTATTTTTTTTCATTTATACATTCAATTGCTTCCCAGAAAGACTAAAGTAGCATAAGGCGTATTGTGTTTACAGCTATCCTTGACACCTAAACTCGGTCGAAATTGGAGAAATTCTAGTTATTATCGCGAAATCTATTATGAAATGCGCTAATAATATGTTATATTGTGTGTGTAAGATGATTAATTAGAATGAAATTATGGCTACAGTCCGAAAATCATTGACCATTACCGAAGCCCAAGAACAATGGATTAAATTGCAAATTGAAAATGGAGGTTTCGCCAACGACAGCGAATATATGCGACATCTAATACGTTTGGACGAGGAACGTAATAGGGAATTTTTAATTACCAAAGCAGCTATTCGGGAGGGCTATGATAGTGGTGTTAGCCCTAAGATCAGAACTGTTGACGAGATTATGAAAGCAGCATTAGATCGCAGAACGGACAAATCCCAGGAGCAACAGAATGCATAAATATACTCTATCTTCCAGGGCTGACAATGACCTTGATGATATAACAGATTATACATTAGAGATTTGGGGTGAAAACCAGACTCGGGATTATATTACCGGATTCTTGCAATGTTTTCAATCTTTAGCCAATAAACCGGATCTGGGTAGAAATGCTGCTGAATATGCCCCGCTCCTAAAACGATACAATTACAAAGCCCATACAATTTTTTACGAACCGACGGACCAGGGTATTTTTGTCGTCCGCATATTGGGTCAGAGACAGGATTTTGAACGCCATCTTTAAGCGCTTGTAAAAAAGCAGGAATGTTCTAAAATAGAACTGGGCTATTCTTCAGTTGGGTAATAGTCTGGTACTTATTGGTTAAATATGACACTTTTTGCCCTATTTGTTATAGCCATAGTTCTACCAAGTTTTTCTTTTCCGAACGAAATTCAGTCGATTAACCATCCATTCCTTTTGTTCTGATTTGTTTGGAAATAATTTCAACCCTTTTTCAGAAATAATATCTAGATAATATTCAATTCGCTCCGTAAAGATTTTCATTAGAGGCACTAGTTGAAACTCCTCAATTTGGTCGTAACTCGAAACAATCATTAATTGGTCTCCCCATTTTGTAATTGATGTTTGTGTCAATCTATATGATTCTGTTTTGCTTTTTCCTTGATTTATGTCGTTCGTATAATTTGGCGTATGTGCTGCTAGTTTATTTCGTACGTCAATGACTTTTAATGCTTTTAACGCTGTCGATATTTTTTTCTTATTTGGAACTTTAAATAGTTCGATAAGCTCAATAGTCGATTGCATTTGTAGATAGACAGCATTCAAAACACCATAAAGTCGAAGATACATTTCTCCCTGACCTTCTGATTTCGTAATTAGTCCGTTTTTATAAAATTCAGAAATAGCATATTGAGTGTCTTCAGTCAAATCGATGCAAGCTCTCAATCGATGATGGTCATCATTATTTTCAAACTTCAAATTCCGATTCAGAATTCTTTTATAATCTTCTTCACTTTGATAGTTTCTGACAGGTGTATATCGTAACACACCAAGTAGAATATCGCAATAAATTTCAATGTTACTTTTTAAGCTTAAATACTCTTCTTCTGTCATTTTTTAAATTGCGGAGAAACAAACCTATATGATAATTGATCATTTAGCTATTATACTAACACTACCAAATTAATGTTTTTCCCTAAATAATAATAGTCCGATATAGCGGCCGATAAATGAAAGGATTTAGAAAAAGGAGGCAGTCCCAAAAAAGGTTAGTATTGCGGGACCGACGTTTATTTGAATTTTGGAAGGTTTATGCTATTTGCCGTACTAAGCGAATGCTGAGCATGGACATTATAGCCTACGGTGCAGCGCTTTGTATACTAAATCGGTATATTAAATCAGTCAATTAAAACCTCTATTTGCTATAAAAATTTTGCAAAACAGAGACAATCAGGAATGTCTTTTAATTTACCATAATTACTAATTATACTATAACCATTTCTCTGATAAAGTTTATTTGCCTCTGGTTGTTTAGAGCCTGTAAAGAGTATGCATTTGCTTATGCCCAATTCTCTGGACCAATTTTCTAATTCCAATAAAATTTTCTCTCCGATTCTTTGACCTCTAACTTCTGGAGAGACATACATTCTTTTGATCTCTGTAGAAAGATCATCATATTTCGAGAAAGCTCCACAGCCAATTGCCTTGTCTTTTTGTAAAGCCAAAACTACATGTTTTAAATCGGCAATAGAATTAAATTGAGATAACGCATGAGTTCCTCCATCTCTTTTTGCAATATCTTTATTGAGTGATTGCACTAGATTTTTAAATTTGGGATTTTGAGAATTGGTTCTTATAATCTCTATTATATTTAGCTGTGATTTTTTTTAGAACTATTTTATGCCTAAACCGTTAGTAATCCTTTCCGATCTTCATTGCGAAAATAGTAGCACCATCAATAAGTGGGACAAATCCTCTTATAAAATTTGAAATAGGTTTAACTAATAAATCGGGTTTTGAGGATGCAGTTTATGGAAGCGTTTAAATTTATAATTTCAAGTATTTTTTATTTTGTACAAATACGGGGCCTTATTGGCCGCCCCGGTAAACTTTTTTTCCAGTCGCTCCAAAACATCCATTTGCAAAATTTTCTTTTGAAAATTGGGCCTTACATACTCCCTTTCAAAAATGGTTTCGTAGATGTCTTGCACATCTCGCATAGTGAATTTTTCGGGCAGCAGATTAAAAGCGGTGAATTTGTTATTGATGTCATCCAGTAGACTTTTATGAGCTTCTGTCAATATCTCGTTATTATCCATTATCAGTGACGGAACCTCGTGAATATTGTACCAGGTTAGTGATTCATCAATTTCTGTAAGTTCTAAATTCACCTTGTTAATATCCAATAGCGCGTAAAAGCCAATGGAAATATGCCTCTTTGTAAACCATTCATAGTCATTAATCTCGGCAGTAGATTCCAGGTTATTTATTTGAATCAGTTCATCGATAAATTCCCTGCGCTGCCTGTCGACCTTTCCAAAGACTTTGAACTGTTCCAAATAAATACCCTTTAGTCCGGTTCTTTCAAAAACCACTCTATCGGCGGCCTTTTCCACATCTTCGTTGTTTTTGATAAAGCCCGTAATAATAGCATGAAAAGGTCCTTTAAAATTGATTTTGGATATCAAAACCTTCAATTGCCCATTTTCAAAACCAAAGATGACACAATCTATCGTTACCTGTTTTACGAAATCTTGCGGATTTAAAATAGTTTTTTCCATTGTCAAGGGGACTATTTGAATAAAGTATTATTTATTTAAAATCAATTTTTAAGGTAATTGCAAATACATCGCTCGTCCTTAATTATTCACAAATATAATAATTGCAGTTATTATTGTATAAAAAAATATACATTAAAAGAATTTTATTTACCTTGCGCTATATTTTAATTTTTTAAACTATCCAAATTATGTTAAAATTGGTCGTGCAAAATTGGGGAATCGGTATGTTAATCTTGATTTCCACCCTGTTCATTATTTCCAAATCAAATGCCCAGAGTTTGGTTCATGATGATTATGCCGAAGTTTTTGTCTACCAAGACACAGTTTTTAAGTCCCCTTTTATTGACATCGATGAGTGGCGCGATACTCCTGTGAGACACAGATACGTGCACGGTGGCTTTGAAGGTACGGAAACCCGTTTTTCATTTTACTTCCCTTCGAAAGAAGATTATGCAGGACATTTCTTTCAATATATCACTCCCTTTCCGGACAACGAGAATCTTTCGCAAGGGGCAAGTGGCGAAGATGATAAAATTGGTTTTTCGGTTAGTCACGGGGCTTATTTTATTGAAACCAATGGAGGCGGTAGGTTTGATTTTACGGGTCAAAAGAAAGCAAGCGATCCATTAATTGGGGCATATAAGGCCAACGCTGCCGCCGCTCAATTTTCTAAAATAATAGCAAATAGAATCTTTGATACACCCCATACCTATGGCTATGCGTTTGGAGGAAGTGGTGGTGCATATCGTACCATTGGTGCTATCGAAAATACTGAGGGAGTATGGGATGGCGTAGTACCTTACGTAGTAGGTTCTCCTATGGCTATTCCAAGTGTGTTCTCAGTACGTATGCACGCTATGAGAATTCTAAATGACAAATTCCCTCAAATTATTGATGCGCTTGAGCCTGGCGGCAGTGGAGATATGTACGCTGGATTGAACGAGGAGGAACAAGCTGCATTGATGGAAGCAACCAAAATGGGGTTTCCGCCCAAATCTTGGTTTGGCTATAAAACGATGGGCGTACATGGTTTCAGAGCAATATATCAAGGTATGACATCGGCTGATAAAGATTATTTTCAAAACTTTTGGACGGAGGAAGGTTATTATGGTTTTAATCCTCCAGCCTCATTGTTGAAGGCACGTTTGCAAAAACTGACTAGAATTAAAACAGGAATTTCTTATGAAGAGGCTCTAAAAGACAATTTGGTCGAACCGACTTCAGACCAGGAAAGAGGAACTGCCGAGGCTGCTTGGAAGAGTTTAGGCGATGTGGATGGCAGTTTACCTGTGGCATTTCAATTAGAAGATTCAATGCCAAATGTCAATTTTCTTGGCGGTGATTTAAAGATAATGACAGGAGCCGCCGCAGGTAAAACCTTACAATTGCTTTCAATTGAAGGTGATAAAGCGGTACTTGGCGCAACTGCCCCCCAAATTTTAGCACAAATTAAAGGTGGTGATGAAGTGCAGGTTGATAATTCTAATTTCTTGGCAGCTCAAACTTATCACAGACATCAGGTGCCAGGAAAAGAATACAAAGTATGGAACCAATTTAGAAACGACAAAGGAGAACCTCTTTATCCACAGGGTCCATTTCTTTTAGGGCCAATGTATACACGAGGTGCATCAGGCGTTTTGCCAAATGGTAAATTTAAGGGTAAAATGATTATGCTCGAATCATTATGGGATAGAGAAGCTTTCCCTTGGCAGGCAGATTGGTATCGTACAAAAGTCATTGAAAATTTAGGTGATAAAGCGAACGATAGTTTTAGATTGTGGTATACCGACCGTGCCTTACATGGGGATCTGTCCGAACAAGAAGACCCTACCAGAACTGTCAGTTATGTAGGTACTCTACAGCAGGCCTTACTAGACTTAAGTGCCTGGGTGGAGAAAGGCATCAGTCCTCCAAATTCTACCAATTACCAAATAGTAGACGGTCAAGTAATAGTACCTGCATCGGCCGAAGAGCGCGAAGGCATTCAGCCTACCGTGGTTTTAAAGGCGAACGGTTCGAAAAAAGTGATCGCAAGGACTGGTGAAAAAGTGAATTACAGTGCGGAAATAAAAGTGCCAGCTGGTACCGGAGAGGTGGTTTCTGTAGAATGGGATTTAGATGGCGACGGAACATTTGAAAGCCAAGGTCAATTTAAAAAAGAAGAAGAAGTAACGGTAAAATCCAAATATTCTTTTGCAAAACCCGGAACGTATTTCTCTGTAATCAGAGTAGCGTCCCAACGAAATGGGAATTCAAAAACAGTTTTCACCAGAATACAGAATCTGGATAGGGTGAGAGTTGTTGTGGAATAATTGGAACGTCAGACCAATCACGTTCAAATAAACTTTGGTCATCATGATTAACAAAGAAAATCGGAGAATATGAAAACTTTACATGCAGTAAAATCCTTAGCTCTTTTCACCATCTTGATTTTACCCTATTCCGGGTTCTCTCAAGACGAAAGCAAAAATGAGCAGGTGAACTATTCAATACTTGAAAACCATCCTGAACCACCTGAAAAAGAACCTTTTACGGTAACCACAATTCCAACTCCCGATAATGTGTTCGAAACCGACTTGGTGAATTATCTACCAGATGGAAAACACATCATTCTGGAGGCTCATTTTGTGGGCAAAAAAAAGAGTGACCTTGCCGTAATGAAAGAAGATGGTAGTGGTTTCAAATGTCTTACATGTGATTTGGAAGAAGAGATTGGGGACGAAATGCCTGTTCCTCTACCGGATGGTAAAAGGGTTTACTCTCCTCGTGGTATTTTGGAATGTAGCCCGTCTATAGTAAACTGTAAAGAATCTCGAATTCTTTCCTTGGTATATCCAGAAATACCAGAAGCAAAAATTGTGAGAAGAATTGCTACTAATATGTCGCCTAATGGAAAACACGTAGCAACTGGACTAGTAACTACGAAGGGATATATTGTTTTAGTAAGTGAGCTAACAAGAGTATCTGATAAAACAGGCGACCACTACGAATTATTAAATGGAAAAGTGGTGGCAAGTAGTCCTAATGACGCTGATTTTGAGGCATTCAGACCAAAAATAGACGGGGGTGGCGAAGTAAAAAGCTTTGCAGATGGCGGTAAATCGCTCATCAATCTTGCCGTATTTGAAAGTAGCAACTTTGATTTAGCAAAAATAGATCTCACCACTGGAGAAGTAAGTCGTTTGACGAAACATTTTAGTTATGATGAAGGCACATATCCTTCTCCAGATGGCAAATGGGTGATTTTTCAAACACATAGACAAACCTCTCGTATGGATGCTTTTGGGTTAGTACCTCGTCCGTTAATTGCAGGAGTAAATCAATTCGGTGGAGTTTCTATGCAAAGGAATGCTGAGTTTGAAGGCAATCCTAAAGCTACCCGTTTTTATGGTCTAACTATGACGGACAACCACGGCGATAGAGCCAGATTGCCAGAGGAAGGTTATACAGGTATCAATATAATGACTGACAAGGAAGATGGAAAACTTTACAATCATTTAGGAAATTTTGCTTGGCATCCTTCGAGTACCCGTGGCTTTTTTTGGGAACAGAAAGACCCAGAAACGGTGAAGGAAGGGGAATTGACGGGTCGGTTAAGATTAATAACATTCACTTCCAGAAAACCTACAAAAGCCCTACCACCTGTATTCCCAAATTTGAAATGGGCAACTGACCTAAAAGATTTTAAATGGATTACCACTACCTATCCTGAACAAGGTATTTTGAAAGGTAAGGTATCGGGCTATGCTGAAATTAATTTAATAAAACACAAAGAAGGCACCGCTGAAGGTAGTAGAAGAGCTCTAAAATATGTTGATTTTACTGATGACGGTGAGTATATTTTAAATGGAACAGAATCATCTACCTTACGTAGAGGTGATTATACTATACCCGTTATTTGGGATGCCGACATAAAAGTGAGTGGTAAACATTCAGGTTTTTTAGTAGCCAAGGCTGTAAATCTTAGTATTAATGACAGGGCTTTTGGAACTATACATACTAAATTAGATAAACATGAAATAGAAGTGGATTTGGCAAAAGGACTGCCAACGGGTGTTCCGGGTGTTTTAAGGTAGGGTTTAGAGTTACAAAGGGAAGTAAGTTAATTCTGGAAAAAGTATTCTTAAGCAGTGGAATATTAAAAGAAATAATTCATATAAACGAAATCAAATATTGTCTTAAAAATTTAAAACACTGGAAAGATTTATAAATCAGGTAGCTGTTGTTTCGGGAGGAGCTGATGGCTTGGGGAAAGGAATAGCCAACTTAATTTCAAGTGAAGGAGGAAGTGTGGCTTTATTTGATATTAACGAAGATTTATTGGCAAAAGCTGTTTCCGAATTTACCAAACAAGGTTTCAAGGTAGCAGGTTTTAAAGTAGATGTGTCAAAGGAAGATTCTGTAAAATCGGCTATGGAAAAAGCAGAAGCCACCTTCGGTAAGATTGATGTTATGATCAATTGTGCAGGCATAGTAGGGCCAACGAGTACAAAAATTACCGATTACAGTGTTGAAGATTACGACAAAATTTATGAAATCAATCTTAGAGGTTCTTTCTTAATGACCAAATATGCTATCAAAGCCATGGAAAAGCATAATTATGGTCGAATCCTTTTACTTGCTTCTATGGCTGGAAAAGAAGGAAATCCTGGAATGGCCGGATATTCTTCAACCAAAGCAGGGGTCATCGGTCTGGTCAAATGTATTGGTAAAGAATATGCAACCACCGGTATTACGGTCAACGGTCTGGCCCCTGCGGTAATCAAAACCGCAATGAACGACAATACCGCTCCCGAGCAATTGGCCTACATGATTGCCAAAATTCCTATGAATCGTTTAGGTACCATTGACGAAGTGGCCAAACTTTCGGCATGGATCGTTTCAAAGGAATCAAGTTTTACTACCGGCTTTATATTTGATATTTCAGGAGGGCGAGCCACTTATTAAAGCAGTTTATCGATGAAAAATAAAATCGTGGTATTGGGTGGTTCATCAGGAATCGGCAAATCTATTTCCGAGCGTTTTGCAAAAGAAGGTTGGCAAGTAATCTTTACGGGTTCAAATGCCGCTAAATGCCAAAAAGCCCTTGAAAGCTTAGTTGGTGATGGACATTTAATTTGTATTTCAGATGTTCGTTTAGATTCCGATATAAAGAAACTGAGCCAATTGGTATCAACTGAAATTGGCGAAATTGATGCTTTTGTCAATAGCATTGGCATTTCGGAAAGCGTGCCTGTTTTAGATTCAGAGTTTTCGAAATGGGACAATTCACTACAGGTGATGTTATACGGCTCTGTAAAGTGTACTCGGGCATTGATCCCTTTTTTGAAAGATGGTGGTCGCATCATTAATATTACCTCCATTCATTATGAAAGAGTTGCCTTTGGAAGTTCTTCTTATGGTATTGCAAAAGCGGGAATTACCCAATTTACTCGCTCCTTGGCCGCCGAATTAGCACCTCGAAATATTTTGGCAAATACCATTGCTCCAGGGTTTATCAAAACACCAATGTCCATAAAAGGAGATGGGAAAGATGAATTAGACTCTGAATGGTTTCATGAAAATTATATAAAAAATGACCATTTACCACTTAAAAGAGCAGGGCTACCTTCGGAAATAGCAGGTATTGCCTGGTTTTTAGCTGGCCCCGATTCCAGTTACATAACCGGTTCGGTAATTACCGCTGATGGCGGTCTGACGATTACTTTTTAATTCAATTTTATAGGATGTTTTTATTGAACGACTATTCATATTCGGATTTATTTCTTAGTAATTCAGTCAATCATTTTATTGGTTAGATCTAAAAAACAATCCGGCATTTACATAAATCACTCGTGGCGCCTTGATTATCAATATCAAACCATGTCCACCTCTGCGGATAGGTGTAGTTTTACCGAACGACCTGCTTTTTCCTTGTGGACAGTATCATTTTTAAATTAATTGGGCACAAAGCACATAAACGAATATTGTAATTAATTGTTCCAGCCATTGTTTGCCATTATACGGCCGTTTTACGGTACTATTAAAGCAAAATCCAAAAATATCCGTTCTCAGTTCCATTTGTCGTTCCATTTAGTAGTTTCGTTAATTAACCTTTTACGGAACTAAAATTTTCGAAAATTAATTTGATCTATGAGACAGAATTATGAACCAATGGACGCTTTTTGTGGTTGGGGAAAAATGAGATGATTCCATAAAATTACCGTCTAAAATAAGCTAGGCTGCTTTCTTAGAAATTGATGACCTTTTCTAAGGCATCATCAGTCTCTCTATGCATAAAGTTGGCTTGATAATTTATTGTGGTGGTAACTGTGGAATGACGATAAAGCTTTTGCAGCATTTGAATTGGAATTTTATCACCTGAGATATTTCCAAAACTATGCCGGGCAATGTGCATAGTGAGCTTTTTGTTTATTCCCGCTTTTTCTGCAATTTGAACAAGATATTTATTAAATTTTTTGTTGGCGGATTTGACTTTGTTAAAAACATCTTTCGGATTTTTCAGGTCAGCATTGTTCATTTCAGGAAAAACAAAATCCTCACTGGATCTCGGGTCCTTTTCATATCGTCCTAGAAGAGCTATAATTTTCTCAGGTAATTTAAAGGATAACAATTTTTCGTTCTTCCCCATACGGTAGTGTAACCGGCCATCGTAGATATCGCTCCACTTAATCATAAGAACATCACCAACACGCATCCCTGCAAGATAAAAACTAAAGAGCCAAACATTTCGCGCGTGAGATTGCTGTTCCGTTAACTCTTCCAAGGCCTCGATTGCTTGAATTTCTTCTCTGGTAAGCCCTATTTTTTCTGATTCGGGGAACTTGATCCGTATTTTATCCGCTCCAAATGGATACAACTTTCTGTCAACTATTCCTAATCGAATAGCTTTATTGTACAGGGTTCTAATTACAATTAAGTTGTTAATGACAGAGCGTTGAGATACTTTTCGTGTAGTTTTCAAATAGAGTGAAAAACGACGTAATAAAGCCTCGTCAATTTCTCGAAAACTTAAATCATCATTATCGACAAATCTTACAAAATGACCGACTCGCGCTTTATCGGATGATAAACGCTGTAGTTTATTTGTTTTTTCTAAATTATCTAAATAATTATCGGCAATTTCTTTAAAGCTAGTTTTGGTAAGCGGAGTTGCGATTTCTTGTTTTATCTGTTTTGACGTGATATCATTTTGATGAGTCTGTAAATCAATTAAGGTTTGATTCGCTTCTGCCAATTTCTTGACAAGAAGATTGTTTAGGCGTGAAGAATTGGGATGTGATTTTCGCACCTCTCGATTGCCTTCATCCCAATATTTAATGGATATGTAATGCCCTATATAAAGATAGGTTGTTTTTCTGTTTTTAGTTATACGAACCGCTAAAGGAAAAAGACCTTGTTTGTTCGCTTTCTTGCGAAGAGTTACCTTTATACTTGACCCCATACTCTACTATTTACACTAAAGATACGAATTCTAGGTACAACATAGGTACAACAAATGGTGGTTTTTTATGGTTTTATATGGTCTTTATTGTTTTTTTTAAAAATGTAATTAGCTTATTATTAGCCATTTAACCATATATGACCTCAAAATTCTCTGAATTCAAAATCCAGTTCTTCGGAGTGTGGGTTCGATTCCCACCTCGAGTACAAAGAAAACCCCGTGAATCATACGATTTACGGGGTTTTTCGTTTTAAGCAACTTCTTTACAAGCCGACCAGGGATCAATTATGTTACCACCGTTCCTTATTTGGCGTAGGCCCCGGAAGAATAGGTAAGCTCATAACTATGGGTATAGACTTCAAACACTATCCCGAACGGGTCCTGAACATAACACATTTTATAGGGTTTGTCATTGGGATAATATTCTCTAATGGGCATTCTTTGCTTCCCTCCATGCGCCACAATCTTTGCCACAAGCTCCTCAATATTTGGGTCCTGTATACAAAAATGAAAAAGACCCGTATTAAAAGGACTAAACTCTGGCGCTTCCTTGATCCCATGCGGAAAAGAAAACAACTCAATCCCTATACCGTCCGAGGTTGCCAAATGTGCAATTTCAAATTCCTGCCAGTCTTCCCCAAAAACATCGATACACATTTGACCTATAGCCGTTTCCCTCTCCTTTTTTACTGTGGAGGGCTCCATAATAATATACCACCCCATAACCTCTGAATAAAATTTTGCGGCTTCCCTAATATTTGGAACTGTAATGCCAATGTGTGAAAATGATTTTGGATAAGTTTTATTAGTTTTCATGTATTCTATATTAGACCCCAAAATTAATCTATAGAGGTCAGTAGTTAGTTACTTATTAATTGTGATTGATA
>TARA_R110002020_G_scaffold259768_3_pt1 | contig 62592 bp, 52 predicted proteins | sample TARA_R110002020 | Tara Oceans TARA_R110002020 (sample SAMEA4396489) | marine metagenome | biome: Westerlies Biome; feature: [MES] marine water layer (ENVO:01000295) within the mesopelagic zone...; material: water (ENVO:00002006), including particulate matter (ENVO:01000060) such... | reverse complement strand
ACAGATGAAGTGGTTTTTGAGTCTGGCGGTAACCCTTATGGCGTTAGTGTAAAAGGTGGCAAAGAAAATGTAAATGAAGCTATAAGAACATCGATAACGCACCAGACTAATCGCACGATACAAGTAGCGCAATGGGTAAAAGCGGGTTTGGCAAGCTGAAATATGAGTCCATCCCATAATTAAAATCCAGAATCTCTCTGGAGGAATTAAAGAAAACGGTTCAGTAATTATTCTGAACCGTTTTTTTATTGCTACTATCAACCTCTAAAATATCACAATGATTTGATGCTTAGTTTATTAAATGTTTATATTTATATCAATCAAACTTTTAAACATTCATCAATCATGAGAAAATCAATAATTCTATTTAGTCTTTCCTTATTCATGTTGCAGCTGGTTTCTGCGCAGGATTTTCAGTTTAAAGCTGAAGATATTAATATTCCATACGAGCAGTTTAAATTGCCTAATGGTTTAAAATTGCTGGTATATGAAGATCATAAAGCTCCTATCGTCGCTGTCAACGTTTGGTATCACGTGGGCTCTAAAAACGAAAAAGAAGGGAAAAGCGGTTTTGCCCATCTCTTTGAGCACCTGATGTTCAATGGAAGCGAGAATTACAACAAAGACTACTTTCAGGCACTTGAGAGTATAGGCGGTACAGATCTTAACGGTACAACGAATAGCGACCGGACCAATTACTTTCAAAATGTACCCGTTTCTGCACTTGATCAGGTTCTTTTTTTAGAGTCAGATCGCATGGGGCATCTGCTGGGTGTACTAGATCAAGAACGTCTTGATGAGCAGCGTGGTGTAGTACAAAACGAAAAAAGACAGGGAGAAAACCAGCCTTACGGTAAACAGTGGGATTTGTTGACAAAAGCTATGTATCCTAAAGGTCATCCCTATTCCTGGACGGTAATTGGCGAGATGGAAGATCTGGATGCCGCATCTCTTGATGATGTGAAAGAATGGTTTACTTCTTATTACGGCGCTGCTAATGCCGTAATTGCCATTGCGGGTGATATAAAACCACAGGAAGCTTACGATAAAGTTTTGGCTTACTTTGGTGATATTCCTGCAGGACCTACCATTGCCAGACAAGAGATAAATATCCCAATTCTTGAGCAAGATAAATACCAGGTTTATCAGGACAGAGTTTCAGACCCTCGTATTCTCTTTGCCTGGAATACACCTCAATTTGGTGATAAAGAAGATATCCATTTTGATCTTATAGCTGCATTATTATCTAACGGGAAGAATTCAAGACTTTATAAAAAATTGGTTTATGAAGACCAGATCGCTACTTCTGTAAGCGCCTATCAGGCTTCAAGCGAAATAAGCAGCAATTTTATCGCTTCCGCGGATGTAAAACCGGGCGGAAATATCGCTGAAGTACGCGAAAAACTCGATTCTGAGATCAAAAATCTAATCGAAAACGGCCCCACGGAAGAAGAACTGAAACGTGTAAAGGCAGATTATTTTGCAAATTTTATTAAAGGAATGGAACGCATAGGCGGTTTTGGCGGAGTTTCAGATATTCTCGCTTCTAACGAAACCTATTTTGGTGATGCAGATTATTATAAAACTGTATTAGAATATGCACAAAATGCCACAGTAGATGATATTAAAGCGACGGCTCAAAAATGGTTAACTAAAGGCAAGTTTATTTTAGAATGTAATCCGTTTCCGGAATATACTGTTACTAAAAGTGCGATAGACAGAAGCAAATTACCAGAACTGGGACCTACAAAAACATCTAAATTCCCAACTTTACAAAGAGATGTTTTAGCAAATGGGTTAAACATTGTTCTTGCTAAACGCACCGGAGTGCCCACAATTGTTATGGAATTGATGACAGATGCCGGTTATAAGACCGATATTCAATCGCAACCGGGTCTTGCTTCGCTCGCTATGAACCTACTTGATGAAGGCACAGAAGATATGTCTGCTCTTGAGATCAATGAGAAACTACAATTGCTGGGTGCAAATCTCTATTCTTATTCAGATCAGGATAATTCAAGTGTTTACATGAGCACATTAAAGCCAACTCTGGAAAAAAGTGTTGATCTCTTTGCCGATGTTATTTTGAATCCGGCTTTTCCTCAAAAAGAATTTGACCGTTTAAAAGAAGAACAAATCAATGATATTAAATATGAAAAGTCTGTTCCCGTCGCTATGGCTTTGCGTGTAATGAACAAGTATTTGTACGGTGAAGGTCATCCTTATAGCAATCCTTATACAGGCACCGGTTATACAGAAACTGTAGAAAAAATAAATCTTGACGATGTCAAAAAATTCTATAGCACCTGGTTAAAACCAAATAATTCAACACTCGTTGTTACAGGAGATATTGAAATGAGCGAACTTAAATCTATGCTTTCAAAATCTCTGGGAAAATGGAAAAAAGGTGACGTGCCTACAATTGCTTTTACGCAGCCAAAGCCTACTTCAAAAAATACACTATATCTTCTCAACAGACCAGAGTCAGAACAATCTGTAATAATCGCGGGTAACCTAACAGGTAAATATGGAGATGTATCTGAAGTTGCTCTGGAGCAAATGATGAGTATTCTTGGCGGTGATTTTACCTCCCGAATAAATATGAATTTACGCGAAGACAAACATTGGTCCTACGGAGCCAGAAGTATGGTTCTCGATTCTAAAGCAGAACGGCCTTTTCTGCTTTATGCACCTGTACAAACAGATAAAACCGCAGAATCTGTAACCGAATTGAGAAAAGAGATCTCAGAGTTTATTTCGACCAGACCAGCAACTCAGGAAGAACTTGATAAGGTAAAAACCAATCAGGTTTTAAAATTACCCGGCCAGTGGGAAACAAATAGTTCGGTGAATAATTCGGTTACTAATATTGTAAAATATAATCTGCCAGATGATTATTACCAAAGTTATGATGCCGAAGTACGCAACCTCTCTCTCGCAGATCTGCAAAAAGTGAGTAAAGAAGTTGTAAACCCGGAAACTGTAAATTGGTTTATGGTAGGAGATCGGGCAAAAATAGCTGCCAATCTTGATAAATTGGGTTTTGATTCTATTATTGAAATTGATGCCGATGGTAAACCCATAAAAACACAAGAAATCACAGATCTAAATACAGCAATTAAAAATTAAATTACTCCAGATTGTAAAAAAATAGCCAGATCAATGTTATCTGGCTATTTCATGCCAAAAACTAACTAAAAACCAATGCGCACATTTGGCGTGTTGATGCGTACATCTGTTCTAATTGTGCTTCTTGGTGCCGGTTTGTAATAGCTTCGGTTATTAGAATAGTAGTAAAATGAAGCTTCGCTATAATAATGCTCGCTGTGATGGCAATGATGATCACAATGTTTCTTATGTTCTTTATAGGCGTCTCTTTTGCCTCTCATGTAAGCTTTATAAGCAACTTCATCTTCTTTCTTTAAATTCTCTTCATACTTATGTTGCTCTTTCCAGAATGCTTCTTCCTCTGCCTCAGATTCTGCTTTATATGATCTTTCAAAAGCAGCATCCTGTTTGGCGCGCTGCTCATAATAAGCCATTTTTTTGTCGTCGCTTGATTCTTGGGCATAGCTTTCGCATAAGGGAATTATTGCAAATAACCCACATAAAAGCATCAGCTTAAAAGATTGATTTTTCATACTAGCGTTTGGTTTTGTTGTTCACTAATAAGACAACTCAGTACAACTCTTCCCTACTACATTCATTTTATTTTAACGATAACGTTGTAGTTTTTGTGCTAATTAACTATATTTATGATAAATAGCTATATATGAAGATTGAATTATGCCCTAATTGCAGTTCAAATCGCTTTATAAAAAGTGGCATAGTCAGTCAAAGGCAACGCTATAAATGCAAATCCTGCGGGTATTACTTTACCGTTAACAAGTTGGGGAAACGCATACAAGACTATTACGTTAACAAAGCCTTACAGCTGTACCTTGAAGGACTTTCTTATAGGGAGATAGAACGTCTTCTGGGCATATCTCATGTAAGCATATTGAATTGGGTTAAAAAATATAACGTTAAGCGTCCTTATCATACCGAATATCATCCCACCTATAGGATTTTAAATCATAGTGAACTAGTAATTTATTTTGAAAAAACTGAAAACCTTAAGGGGGCCGGAGTAGTGGTAACAGAACTTGGAGATAAGTTTATGCTTATAAAATGGGAACGTTTTAGAGAATAACCATATCAAATGAACAGATAACTATATTAGTTTTTATTTAACTCCTGTATTTTAGGAACTTAGTTAAGCACACAAACCAGTTTTTAACTAAAAACCTTCCTGAGATCATGAGAAAACAAATGTTATTTCTATTAGGAGTAAGTATGGTCGCTTTACAGTACACCTATGCGCAAAGCTCTCCCGATTACTCAGGGGGGTTAAAAGTTAACTTCAATGAAGAGGGCAGTAAATATCTGCGTCTGATCTCCTGGGCGCAGGTGCAGGCTTCCTATTCTGATGATGTACCTGAGGACATGAGCAAACTCAACTTTAATTTAAGAAGAGCACGCATACTCATGTTTGCGCAGATCAATAAAAAATTCATGATTCTTACTCATTTTGGGCTTAATAGTTTAAACAGTTCTACGATGAGTCCTACGGGAACGGGAGACGGCTCGCAGCTATTTTTTCACGGGGTGTGGGCTCAGTATAATGTAGCTACAGATCACGTCATAGGAGGGGGCTTACATTATTTCAACGGGATATCTAGACTAAACAACCAGAGCACCTTGAATATGCTTACGCTGGACAACAACAGGCAATCTTGGTCTACCATTGGTCTCAGTGACCAATTTGCACGGCATTTAGGCATTTTCGCAAAAGGGAAATTTGGCAAATTGCAATACCGTGTCTCTGTTAATGATGCTATTACCACCTCTCTTGACATCCGTGATCCTGCCACAGGAGGGCCGGCTGTTTATGGTGGCAGAAGGGTTTTAGGATCTAAAGATGCCGGAAAGGCATATGCAGGTTATTTTGAATTTAATTTTTTAGATCAGGAATCTAATTTCTTACCCTTTAAAGTGGGGACATATCTGGGAGCCAAAAAAATATTTAACATTGGTGCCGGGTTCTTTCTGCACCCCAATGGTGCTGTAAGGGCTAATACCAATGGCACACTATTGGGAGAAGATGTAAGCCTCTTTGCTGTTGATGCTTTTTATGAATCACCACTGGCAGATAACGGGAGTGCCATAACCGCCTATGCCACCTACCAGTCTAATGATTACGGCGACGACTATCTCTTTAGCGCGTATGGGACAGGAGGCATGTTCTTGGCGCAAGCCGGATATGTAATTCCGGGTACCATTACCAAGGCACGATTTCAGCCATACATTGCTTTTGCCTCTAATAGCTATGACGCGGTAGATGACAACCGCAACATCTTTAAACTGGGCATAAACGGTTATTTAAGCGGAAACAATTCTAAACTTACGCTGGAATACGAGAATCAAAAATTTGGAGATACAAAGACTGGAGTACTTACCCTACAGGCAATGATCTATTTATAATCACTAGCTAATTAAAACTAACTAACATGACAGAAAAGCAAAAACATGCAGTCGCTTACTGGAAAGAAAACCTCAAATACCTGGTTATCTTATTAAGCATCTGGTTTATAGTTTCCTATGGTTGCGGGATCTTATTTAAAGATGCCCTCAATGAAATACGTTTGGGCGGATTTAAACTGGGATTTTGGTTTGCACAACAAGGATCTATTTATGTGTTTGTCATACTCATATTTGTTTATGTAAGACTGATGAACAAACTGGATAAAAAATACGGATACAACGAGTAATCTACATCACTAACCAAAAACTAATTATTATGAGCGTTCAAGTTTGGACATGGATTTTAGTGGGGATTACCTTCTCCCTTTATTTTGGCATTGCAATTTGGGCTCGGGCCGGCTCAACTAAAGAATTTTATGTAGCGGGCGGTGGTGTTTCTCCCCTCGCTAATGGTATGGCCACCGCTGCAGACTGGATGAGTGCTGCTTCTTTTATTTCTATGGCAGGTATTATATCTTTTGCAGGATATGATGGTTCTGTATACCTCATGGGCTGGACAGGCGGTTATGTGCTGCTGGCACTTTTGCTGGCTCCTTATCTGCGCAAATTTGGAAAATTTACTGTTCCCGATTTTATAGGAGATCGATATTATTCTAATACAGCCCGTACAGTTGCTGTTTTCTGCGCCCTTATCGTATCCTTCACGTATGTTGCCGGTCAAATGCGGGGAGTAGGCATTGTATTTTCTCAATTTCTTCAGGTAGAAATAACCTGGGGGGTAGTTATTGGTATGGCCGTTGTGCTCGTTTTTGCATTCTTAGGTGGTATGAAAGGGATTACCTATACCCAAGTAGCTCAGTATTGCGTACTTATTTTTGCATTTATGGTTCCCGCTATTTTTATATCTATGCAAATGACCGGTAATCCTATCCCACAAATAGGGATGGGAGGTCGCGTAGAAGACGGGACTTATCTACTGGAAAAACTGGATAACCTGCATACTGAGCTAGGTTTTAAAGAATATACCAGTGGTACAAAATCAACGTGGGATGTTTTTGCTATAACACTGGCTTTAATGGCCGGTACTGCCGGGCTGCCTCATGTTATCGTACGCTTTTTTACTGTTCCCAAAGTTAAAGATGCCCGTAAATCTGCAGGCCTTGCCTTATTGTTTATAGCCATTCTTTACACCACCGCTCCTGCCGTAGCTGTTTTTGCCAGAACCAATCTAATTGAAACTGTACGTGACCGGGAATACGCATCTATCCCAGAATGGTTTAAAAACTGGGAGAATACCGGGCTTATCGCCTGGACTGATAAAAATGGGGACGGAAAAATACAATATGTAGAAGGAAATTCTCTTGATGGAAAACCCATTTTTACTAATGAGCGGGGAGCTTATGGTGAACGTATGATAACTAATGCCAATTCAAATCCCAATGAATTGTACGTAGATCGTGATATCATGGTACTGGCAAATCCGGAAATTGCGCGGTTACCGGCATGGGTGATAGGTCTGGTTGCAGCCGGTGGTTTAGCTGCTGCACTATCTACCGCTGCAGGTTTGCTTCTAGTCATATCTACGTCTATCTCACGTGATCTTATTAAAAAACAGATTAAACCAAATATTTCTGATAAAGGGGAATTATGGGCTGCCCGTATAAGCATATTCTTTGCCGTACTTATAGCAGGTCTCTTTGGTATTTATCCTCCGGGTTTTGTCGCAGCTGTAGTAGCACTGGCTTTTGGGCTGGCAGCCGCCTCATTTTTCCCTGCTATTATTCTGGGTATTTTTGACAAAAGAATGAATAAAGAAGGAGCTATTTCAGGTATGGTGGTAGGCATATTACTCATGTTGTTTTATATGGTACGCTATAAAACAGGCCTCATAGGTGTTATGGAACCCAGACCGGCAAGCGAGTGGTGGTTTGGCACTTCCCCAGAAGGTTTTGGTACCGTAGCCATGCTGGTTAATGTGATTATCTCTATGGTCGTTTCGAGAATGACGCCGCCCCCACCAGAAAACGTACAGGATATCGTTGAGCATATACGCATACCCAGTGGTGCTAAAGAAGCTCATGACCATTAAAATTTAGTTAGTTTCTAAAGGAAGCGGTGTTGCGCCAGTTGTAACACCGTTTTCTTATATTAAGATAACTTTTGGAATATGAAGAAAAGACATGAGCAAAAACTGGTTATTCTATCTATAACCTTATTTGTAATGATCAATATACCCTTTGTACTTGTCTTTGATGTACCAGGAGCAATTGCCGGTATACCTATCCTTTATTTTGCCCTGTTCAGCATATGGCTTATAGCTATAATTATCTCTTTTATTATTCTAAAAAGGCATTATGAGTAATTACCTGTTATTCATAATCATTGTTTGCTATCTGGCTATTTTATTTCTCATTGCTTTTTTAGCCGAAAAGAATGCCAAAAGCAAATGGGTAAATAACCCTTATGTTTATACCCTCTCCCTGGCGGTTTACTGTTCTGCCTGGACTTATTATGGAAGCATTGGTAATGCCGCAAATTCAGGCATAAGTTTTTTACCTATTTATCTGGGACCTGTTATTGCCTGTCCATTATGGATTATTATAATGCGCAAGATCTTACAGATCTCAAAACAGCATAAAATTTCATCTATAGCAGATTTTATCTCATTACGCTATGGTAACAACCGCTTTCTGGGCGCTCTTACTACAGTTATATGCCTTCTGGGAACAGTACCTTATATTTCATTACAACTTAAAGCAATTTCAGAAACATTTGAAATCATCGTAGGTACTCCAGCTGCTACGCCAAATAGATTCTTTGACGATTCTACCTTCTATATCGCCGTTTTACTGGCCATTTTTGCCGCTTTTTTTGGCACACAAAAATCTGATGCCACCGAGAAACACAGAGGTATTGTAACAACAGTAGCCTTTGAGTCTATACTGAAACTGATATTCTTCCTTACCATAGGTATATATGTCACTTACTACCTTTTTGATGGAACACAAGATATTTACGATAAAATTTCTGTACAAGCCGATTTTACCTCGCTGGCCACATTAAATGGGCTGGAAGGGGGTTTTAACTGGCTTTTCACGATTTTACTATCATTTATGGCGATTTTTCTATTGCCGCGACAGTTTCAAATGGCAGTTGTAGAAAATAATCGGGAAAAGCACCTTAAACATGCCATTTGGCTTTTCCCGCTTTACCTGCTACTGTTCAATATCTTTGTCATCTTTGTTGCCTGGGGTGGCACCTTAACTTTTGGTGATACCACAAAATCTGAATATTTCACCCTATTGCTACCCCTGCAGAATAATGATACATTTCTGGCACTTTTGGTATTTCTCGGCGGGTTTTCAGCTGTAATATCTATGGTGGTGGTATCTACCCTTGCCCTCTCAACTATGGTAAGCAACAATCTGATCATACCATACGGGTATCTTGAAAAATTTATACAAAGCCATCCCGAAAAGAACTCAAGCTATATCAAAAATATTAGACGTATTTCTATTTTTCTGATAATTATTGCTGCTTATATTTTTTATGTCAACTTTTCTATAGAATTATCCCTTTACTCAATTGGTTTAATCTCTTTTGTAATTATTTCACAATTGGCACCTTCCTTTTTTATAGGCATGTTTTGGAACCGTGGTTCAGCCAGGGCATCAACAATAGGCATGATTACAGGGTTCCTCATTACTACTTACACTCTTATCCTGCCATTTACACTTGATTCTTTTGCCGGCTTCAGGGATTGGGTAGACAAGGGTTTCTTTAATATCAATATGCTTAGACCTTACGCCCTCTTTGGGATAGATTTTCTCTCGCCTCCTGCCCATGCATTTTTCTGGAGTTTAATCTGTAATACCCTGTGTTACTTATTTTTCTCGATTATTGTCAAAGGTAATTACCGGGAGCGCAACTATGCCGAAATGTTTGTAGATAATAAAAACTATTTTTCTCTTCAGGACAACGTACTGGTCTGGAAGGGAGAGGCTTATGTCGCCGATATTAAAAATGTTCTAATACGCTTTTTGGGCGAAGAACGCACCCAACGCGCACTAAACCTTTTTTTTCTCAAATATAAACTCCCTCAAAACACACAGCTGGCCGATGCCCGACTCATTAATTTTTCTGAAAAATTGCTTACGGGGAGCATAGGAAGTGCTTCTTCAAAAATTCTTATAGACAGTGTGATAAAAGAAGAAGAAATAACCCTTCCTGAAGTTTTAAAAATACTAGAAGAATCTAAAGAAGCAATAAGCAAGAATAAAATACTAAGTGAAAAATCTGAAGAGCTTACCAGCCTTACATCTCAACTAAAAAAGGCAAATGAAGAACTTATTTTAAAAGACAGGCAGAAAGATGAATTTTTAGACACTGTAGCACATGAATTAAAAACACCTCTTACCGGCATTAGAGCGGCAACCGAATTATTACAAGATGAATCTGAAATGCCAGCAGAGGTCAAAGATGTTTTTCTCAATAATATTATACAGGATACAGACAGACTTTCACGTCTTATTAATAATATATTAGATTTTGAAAAATTATCAACAGACAGACAGCGTGTGGTAATGAGTAAAAACAACATTAAAATTACTATAGACAAAGCCATTCAAAGCATTCAACATATCGCTTCAAAAAAAATATAGCCATAAGATTAAAAAATCAGCAAACCATTGTCCTGCTGTATAATGAAGACAGAATTTTACAAGTGCTTACTAATCTGTTATCTAATGCTCTAAAATATTGCGATAGTGAGACAGGCATCATCGCCATCGATTATAAGCGTCTGGCAGGTTATCTACGGGTAAGAGTAAAAGACAATGGTAAAGGGATTCCCGATGAAGACATAGATTACATTTTTAATAAATTTTACCAGTCTCAAGATCAAAATATCATCAAGCCGCAAGGCAGTGGTTTAGGACTGGCTATAAGCAAGCAAATAATAGAAAAACATAACGGGTCTATATGGGCTGAAAAAACATACAAAACAGGGGCATGTATTGTTTTTAAACTACCTTTTAACTAAATTGTATTCAGCTAAGATAAAATGAAAAAGAAAATCCTAATTGTTGATGATGAACCTAATATCGTGATGACTTTAGAATATGCATTCAAAAAGCAGGATTACGAAGTTTTAATTGCACGTGACGGGAGTGAGGCATTGATGATTATCGAAAAAAATAAGCCTGATGTGGTGTTGCTGGATATTATGATGCCTAAAGTAGATGGTTATCAGACTCTCGAGTATATTAAAAATAATACCATGCTGGTTAATACCAAAGTAGTGTTTTTAACAGCAAAGAATAAAGCTTCAGATATTGAAAAAGGTTTGAAACTGGGAGCAGATAAATACCTTGTAAAACCTTTTTCTGTAAAGAAAATATTTGCGGAAGTTCAGGAACTGCTTGGTTAAAAATTGGTGTTGTGTGCAAACAGTCCATGTTTAACTTAAGATAGTTTAAAATGAAATTACGCATAGGTCCTTTAGCGTCAGATATTATCATCTGTATTTACGCTGGAATTTCTCTTTATTTTCGATTTAAATTAGAAAATGCTACTCCTATTAGTATCGCAAACTCTATCGTTATAGGGCTTTGCTTTGTTGTACTACTATGGGTTTTGATAAAACTGAAAATTTTAAATCCCGGCTGGTTTGGCCTTTTTAAAAACAAAAACTAACACAAACTATATAATCAAACCATACGTCATGAGTAACTATCATATCAAACACTTAGAAGAGTACTTTCAAGTTTATAGAAAATCTGTGCGCGATCCCGAGAATTACTGGGAAGAGATTGCAGAAGAGCATTTTGTGTGGCACAAACGCTGGAATAAAGTGTTAGATTGGGATTTCTCTAAGCCCGAAGTCAAGTGGTTTGAAGGCGCTCAACTTAATATCACAGAAAACTGTATCGATCGTCATTTACGCACACGAGGTGATAAAACCGCTATTTTATTTGAACCTAATGATCCTCAGGAAGAGGCTCAACATATAACCTACAATCAGCTGCACGATGAGGTTTGCAAGTTTGCAAACGTGCTCAAATCTCAGGGAATACAAAAAGGTGATCGGGTTTGTATCTACCTGCCTATGATCCCTGAACTGGCTTATGCAGTTCTTGCCTGTGCCAGAATTGGCGCCATACATTCTGTTGTATTTGCGGGCTTTTCAGCGAAAGCGGTTGCTACGCGTATCAATGACAGCGATTGTAAAATGGTGATCACCTCTGATGGCTCTTACCGTGGTAAGAAAACTTTAGACCTAAAAAGCATTGTTGATGAAGCCCTTGAATCTTGCGATTGTGTAAAAACAGTACTTGTAGCGAAACGCACAAATTCTGAAGTAAAAATGGTCGAGGGTAGAGACAAATGGCTTCAACCGTTACTGAATGAAGCAGATTCAACTTGTGAGCCAGAAATCATGAATGCAGAAGATCCTCTTTTTATATTATATACTTCAGGTTCGACGGGAACTCCTAAAGGTATGGTTCATACCACCGCGGGTTATATGGTTTATACTGCTTTTACTTTTAAGAACGTTTTTCAGTACAGAGAGGACGATATTTACTGGTGTACGGCAGATATTGGCTGGATTACCGGGCATAGTTATATTGTTTACGGTCCGTTGGCGAACGGCGCGACAACTGTGATGTTTGAAGGTGTGCCTACATATCCTGATTACGGCCGTTTCTGGGAAATTGTAGAAAAGCATAAGATTACTCAGTTCTACACTGCTCCCACAGCAATTCGCGCTTTAGCGAAAGAAAACCTTGACTTTGTTGAGAAATACGATCTTACTTCGCTTAAAGTTTTAGGAACGGTAGGCGAACCAATTAACGAAGAGGCATGGCACTGGTATGACGAAAATATAGGAAAGAAAAAATGCCCCATTGTTGACACCTGGTGGCAAACGGAAACTGGTGGCATTATGATCTCACCTATTCCTTATTCCACCCCTGGAATACCAACTTTCGCAACGCTACCGCTACCGGGCATTCAACCTGCTTTAATGGATGAAGAAGGAAAAGAAATTAAAGGCAATCAAGTAGATGGACGACTTTGTATTAAGTTCCCCTGGCCCTCAATGGCACGAACTATCTGGGGAAACCACGAGAGATATAAAGAAACCTATTTTTCTACTTTTCCTAATATGTATTTTACAGGCGATGGAGCTTTACGCGATAGTGTGGGCTATTATCGTATTACCGGTCGTGTTGATGATGTTGTTATAGTTTCCGGTCACAATTTAGGAACTGCTCCCATAGAAGATGCGATCAATGAACATCCGGCCGTAGCAGAAAGTGCGATCGTTGGCTTTCCACATGATGTTAAGGGTAACGCGCTTTATGGTTATGTGATCTTAAAAGAAGCCGGCGAATCCCGTAATCAGGATAACCTGCGTAACGAGATCAACCAGCTTATTTCAGAACGTATAGGGCCAATCGCTAAACTGGATAAAATTCAGTTTACAAATGGATTACCTAAGACACGTTCAGGTAAAATTATGCGTAGAATCCTTAGAAAAATCGCCAGTGGAGATACAAGTAATCTGGGAGACACAAGTACTTTACTTAATCCTGAAGTTGTTCAGGAGGTTATGGATAATGTGTTGAAATAAGAAAATTAGACTTTTACCTAAAACAAGTAAATCGGCGTAGATTGCGCCGATTTATTTCTTTATAATATTATAAGTTGCGCCACCTTTTTCGGTCTTAATATTTAAAATGTAGATTCCTGCAGTAAGAATGCTCAAACTATATTTATTATTTTCTTGAGTAAGAGATGTAAAGACCTTTTTTCCCATTATATCATAAACATTAATTTCTTGAATGGTGATTAAATCATCTATTTTATTGATATTAACAAGATCTATAACTGGGTTGGGATACACATGAAAAAGATTATTTGTCACTCGTTCAAGCCCCAATTCTTCTATTAGATCAAGTATTGTGGTTTGTGACCACTTACCATTACTGTCAAGCACTCGTACGTACAAAACATCTTCAAAATCATAATCCCCGGCTGTATATGGGACGTTAAGCGTCCAGGAACCATCTTCGGCAGGATTATCAAGATTCATAACATTGGTAGCGCCATATGTAAGGTCCTCGTCAAAAAAATATTCAATGGCAGCGATTTCCGGATTATTCTCGGCATCAACAACCTGAATGTTTTTCCGAAAGGTTTGACTCCAACTACCATTACGATCTCTTACCCTTCCATATAATTTATGATAGCCTATAGGGGTCCCTTCTACAATCTGAGCAGTAAAAGCCTGGGTTATATCGTCGATTTCGGGAGAAATTTCAAAATTTATGGCATAAGTGTGGGTAGGATCGTTATCTATGAAATATTCGCCCATAGAGACCACATTATCAGACTCTGGTTGAACAATTTGAATATTTTTTCGAGTAGTCTGGCTCCATTGATTATTTTCATCTTTCATCCTGAAATACAATTTGTGATATCCTAAAGATGTGCCGGCGGGTATATCTGCTACAATACTAGCTGAAATATCTGCACCGGTATCAACATCCAGAATAGTATTCAGTCCTACCCCATTATCAGCATCAAGAAAATATTCTACTTGGGTAATATCTCCCTGCGCCATTCCCGTTACCCATATAAGCAATAAGCAAATTAAAGAGCTTGTATTTTTCATAGCTCTCTAGTAATTAGTTCGTGCTTTTACATTGACGGGTAGTCCTGTTCCAGGTTCAGAAACCCCTGTTGTAGAAACATTATAAATTACTGGTATTGCCGCAAGACCAGAGAGGTTATACCGATTGACCACCGCGGCTCCTCCAAAAGGCCCCCGCTCTGCATCGTCACTTCCCACTACATTATTAGTCGCATCGGAACGTAACTGATACTGACCGTCTGTAGTTCCATTTTCTACAAAAAGGTTCACCATTGCCGGCTCCCACACCACTCCCGGCGTACCTGTAAAAACTCCAGAATTGGAAACCGTATTGTACTCAACATTATTATTAGTGCCATCATTGATATTTGCTGTTATCCCGGCTGCCTTGAGAATATTATTTTGAAAGGAACCGGTGTTGAAATCGAGATTTAGTTCATTAGCAGGGCCATCGAATACATTATTGTTACATTCTAAGATTTGCCATCCTGACCAAATCAGTTTGGTTATTAAAATGTTATTGTTAAATATAATATCTTGAGGAGGAACAAATGAACTTGAGCCATTAGTGTATAAAGCATTTGAGCCATCCACAAAATAATTTTGCAATATATAAGTGTCAATTAAGCTGCTTCCAAATTCTATTCCGTAGCGAATTTTACATCTTTTTACGGTTATATCATTAACTCTAATATACACTCTACCGTGTGAAGATGAACCGTTATTGATAATACTTATTCCAATTAATTCAGAATTTTGCGAACCTTCTTCAAAACTAATATATCCAATACGAGCGTCATAGGTAGTGTTGGCAACTTTGGGGTTTTCGGTCAAAAAGTACCCTGGCCCAATAATTACCAGCCTTTTAGTTACAGTAGCAACATCATAAACAAGCGATGACCCTTCTATATGTAAAGTATCCCCATCCATAACATTAGCATTAGCCACGGCTTCATTAATTTGTTTAAAGACCGGGTAAGCGGGTGTGCCTCCATAGTTTTCGCCCCAGGAGATGGTATTGTCATAGTTGGATTGGTTATTGACCCTCCAAATTTTTGCATGTACACTTTGACTACAAATTAAAAGAGGAATAACTAGATAGACGGATATGGTAATTCTATTCATATTGTTAGGTATTAGCTGGTTTCAAATAAAAAAATTAGAACAAACATGTATTTTCTTTCCACAAACAAAGACATAACTATCTAATTTATATAACTTTACACACTCCCTCTAAATTACTCTTGCAGATCCTCTAATCATAGGAGTAATTATTATCCGACAGCAATCACTGAATATTCGTAAGCAAAATGTCATAAAACGTTTGCGCTTTAAATATGTGTGTATGAAAAAACAGTTACTTGTACTTTCTTTATCTGTTGTAGTAATAACTCTAGCGCAGGAAACACAGCTTTACTCTATTGAAAATTTATTAATAACCCAGGCCCCTGCCTCAGCAAAAGCCAGCAATGCTGTGCAATGGCATGCAGATTTCTGGGAGACTTTAAGTAGAGTACACGAGCTTCAAAAAGATAGTATGGCTATTAGAGCTTTCAGAAATTATTACCTCTTAAAAGACTCTATACCTAGCACAGATAAGCGATTAGATTTTGCTCAAAACGAAATGCAGGACCTACTTACAGCACAGCATCAGCTCTATGAAGAAAAATTAAAGCGGCAATCGCTTACTAATACTATAATAATTACTGGTAGCTTAACCCTTCTAGTTATGGTGGGTATTGGCTATATTTTATACATAAGGAAACGTGATGCTCGCGAAAAGCTAAAATTAATTGAATATAAAGCAATAGTTGCGGAAACAGAGTTAAAAGCCCTACGGGCACAGATGAATCTGCACTTTATATTTAATTCCCTAAACTCTATCCGTCATTACATAGCAACAAAGGACATCAATACCGCAGATGAATATCTAGTAAAATTTGCCAAATTAACTAGAGTAGTTCTTGAAAATTCAGAAAAAAAATGGATCTCTCTAAAAGAGGAGCTCGAACTATTGAAGTTATATATGGAAACTGAGAAACTGCGCCTTACAACCCACTTTACTTATACTATATATATAGATAAAGATATTAATGAAGAAAATACAATGGTGCCGCCTCTAATAATACAGCCTTTCGTAGAAAATAGCATATGGCATGGTTTAGCTCCACAAAATGAAAAGGGGAAGATCACAATTAATATCCGGAAAGACAGAGAGTATATATCAATTGTTATCGACGATAATGGTGTAGGTAGAAAAGGGGCAACAACAACTCGATCAATGGGATTGAAAATCACACAGAACAGAATAAAAATCGTTAATAAACAGAATGAAATTAATGGTAATCTTAAAATAGCAGACAAGACTCAAGGTACACAGGTAAGTCTTAAACTCCCTTTAGAAACAAAGTTTTAAAAAACCGAATATGCAAAAAGCAATCATAGTAGATGATGAGATAAATGCTGCCAACATTTTAAAGAACCTGTTGAAGCCCAATACCCAAATTGAGGTAATTGGCGTTTATCATAATATAGAAAGTGCCGCAATTGGGATAACAAAACTACAACCAGACCTTGTTTTACTAGATGTTGAATTAGGAGGTGAAACTGCTTTTGATCTTTTAGGCCAACTAAAACATATAAATTTTGATATTATTTTTACTACTGCATATGATAAGTACGCCATTAAGGCTTTCAAATTCAGCGCTATGGCTTATCTTACAAAACCAATTGATGCTCAGGAACTAAACCTGGCACTGGAGCGATCATTAAATCATTTTACAGTAAAGGATATTTCTAACAAACTAAAATCAATTTTTAATACGATAGATTATAATTACCATCATCCCAAAAAGCTTGCAATTCCTACTACTGAAGGTATATCCTTAATAGAAGTCGATCATATAATAAGATGCCAGTCAGACTCAAATTACACTTACATTTATATGGTCAATAATGAAAAACACCTTGTTACAAAACCATTAAAGGAAATAGAAGAACTCCTTTCAGGTCAGCATTTTTTTAGAATTCATCAATCACATTTAATAAACCTTGACTATGCTGTTAAATACTATAAAGGTAAGGGTGGTTATGTGAAAATGCGAGATGGCACTAACGTTGAGGTCGCAGTACGCAGAAAAGAAGAATTGGTTAAACACCTACTAGGTGCCAACAATTGAACTCTTTATTTTTTTATGAATTTCTTGAACTGTGTTTGGGAGGTGCCGTCTTCAAGACTTAATACATACATCCCTTTTTGTAGGCTAGACACGTCAAGTTGCCGTGAACTGTTCAATTTATAATTTTTAATCTCCTGTCCATTAAGACTATAAATCTTAAAGCCTCTTAAGGAATAGCCATCAGAAATATTAAGAATATTTTGGGCAGGATTAGGATAAACTGTCAGTTCTCCGGCAGCTTCAAGTTTCTCTATACCTAAACTGTTTCGATAAGTGAAAATAATTTTAGCACCGTCTTCCCAATTTTCTGTTATATCATACCATGTCTGAATCAGAATTGTGTCTATCCACCCATCATCATTTTTAGAACGAATATTTCTAGATTCATTCACCCACTCCTCATTGGTCGTATCCCAAGTCTGATCTATACTTTCTACAACAAAGCCATCTTCATCTATGGTGGCTGTAGAAAGTAATGAGTTGATCCATTCTTCTCCCGCATAGTCTTCTGTCAAAGTGGTTCTGGAAGAACTTCCACGAGATATAGTTTCCTGCCAATCAAATTCCCAATCGGCCAGTACCGTGCTCCACAGATAATATACAGAAAGCATTAATTTTCCTTCTGTGTTGTATGAATATTCGGCTTTCTCAGAAAGCATCCAACTTGATGTATCCTTGTTCCAACTTTCTTCTGTTTCTTCAGATTGTAACCCATCAGAATAGCTGTATGCAGATCTGGATGCATTAACCCAGCTGTCTCCATCCCACATTTGCGTAAGACTATTTAATACATCATTACCAGAAAAAGTATACTCACTTCTATAACTATTTGTCCAGGTATCTGTTTCTGAATCATATTCTTCTTGTAGATCTTCAACAGGGGATCCTGCACTGTTATAAGTAATTGTCGCCCGCCCCGTAGTTTCTAAAGCCATTGTCTCAAAATTTACAACTTCCATAATTTGTGAGACTACCTGATTATTTGAATTGTAATAAAGAGTCGTGCGTGAGGAGGTAACCCATCCTAATGTGGGCAAATAGATTTCTGTAGAAAAACTTTCAATGGGCCTTTCTAAAAAGTTGAAATCTTCCTCTTCCTGACCAAAAGAAGCACAAGTAAATACGAATAGTGTTAAAACGAAAGTAAGTGTTTGTTTCATCTCTCAAATAGTATGGGTTACAATACCTGAAACAATGAAATAGGGAATTATAGAATACAGCAAATGAAGATTGCCAAAAATCGTTTTAAGAGTAACTGTATTAAAAGTATAAAAAATAAGAATACTCTCTTGATTTTTATATCATAATTATCTTTAAATCAATATGATAAATAAACCTGAGGTTTTTCTCTGCAAACCTCAGGTTTTTGAATATCATCATAAATTACTTGCTTAATAGTAATACTTCATCGCAAACTATTTCTGTTATGTAGCGCTTATCACCGTCTTTGGTATCATAACTTCTAGAAGTAAGTTTACCTTCTAACGCAATTTCTTTACCTTTAGTTACATAGTTTTCTATCAGTTCTGCGGTTTTACCCCATGCAACAACGTTGTGCCATTGCGTATCTGTAACGCGTTCACCTTTACTGTTTTTATAATTTTCATTAGTGGCAATATTAAATTTAGCCAACTTCTTCCCTGAGTCGAGATTTAAAATCTCCGGATCATTGCCTAAATTACCAATCAACTGTACTTTGTTTCTTAGCGTGCTCATAATTTTGTTTTTAATGGTTAACAATTGATACTATCGATATTTGTAAATCGACAGGGCAAAGATGATAAAGCAGCAAATGGGAAGTCGGTTGATAAACAGTTACTTTCGTTTATAGTCGTTTACAAACGTTTATAATTGGCTCTATCTTCTTAAATCTGGTAACTATATATTACTTTACACTAAAAAGGAAAGTTTGCTTTCGCACTTAGGATTGTGCTTTTTTTTTGAGCATTTACTTCATGGTTTCGCTTGACAACCCTGCGCTCTTACGGAACGGTTAACCATCAAAGGAAATATTTTGATAAAATAAGAACGTATCGTTCCTGTTATGAAAACTTTTATAAATACAATACCATTGTACAAAAATCAAATGAAGCTATCCAAAGTTAAACTTACAGTTTCAAAGGTTAAGCATAAGTGAATTTTTAAAACGCAGGTTCATCATCTTCTTCTACATCATCTGTAAAATCATCAAATAGATCACCTTGAGGATCGTAATTGATAGGTTTATGAGAAGTTTCTTGAGATTTTAAAACATCTACATAATCTAATGTTAGAATTGGTATTTGGTGATCAGCAAACTTTTCAAAGTCTTTTAAATTATGAGAAAAAACAGCATCGCATTCACTGGAAAGAGCTACTGAACAAATATTATAATCATTAGTCATTTGACACTTAGGCACACCATTACTTTTGGCGTAACTCTTAGCATTAGTTTTTGATAATTTAAGCCTTAATTCAATATACTTTCTTGCAGAAACTATATCATGTTGGGCTACATCAAAATTAGAATTTATATAATCAAAATACTCTTCTCTTTCATCCTCATCTTCAACATTTCCTAATAACTCTGCTATTACTAAACTTGGTATAACGACTATAATATTATTTTCTTCGAAATGTTTAAAAAGGTAAGCCGCTTTATCTAAATTTTCTTCTTGCCCCGCTGTACACTGTCGTTTAATGTACCAAATAAGTATATTTGTATCAACACAAACTTTCTTCATAAATTACCCCCTTAACGATGTAATGTACTCATCTGGATTATCAATGTTAATCCAATATTTACTGAGTAGGTTACTTAATTCTTTTAGTCTTTCTGTAAGGGGAATATCTGAAATAACTACAAATGATTTTGCTTTAATTTCTACTAATTCATTGCTCTCTTTTTTCCACTTCCCTACACCCTTTATTCCTATTCGGCTATAAAGATTTGGAGATAGGTCTTTTGCATTTTTTCTTGAAGTTACAACAGAAAGATATTTACCATTGTCTGTTTGAATTCTCACCACAGGTTTGGATCCTCCTATCCTGATAATTTTTCCATAAACAGTTGTTTCTCCTTTATAATATAACGCTTCAGTTATTTTAATATCAGTATGAATGTTTATTTCAGCGGTTTCAACGCCATCAATTCCGTTAAGTATAGCCCTGCATTGGTATTTATTTACAAATGACTGAAAAGTGACAAGGTTTTCAATAGTTTCGTAAGGCAGTTTATTTATTTTTTTTAATTTAATTGCGGTATTTATTTCGTTAGCCGCTTCTTTCACATCTTTTGTGTGAGGGTCCGCTTCAATGGTTAAGCTTTCGTTCTTAACGCTTACAATGCTTATAAAATCAATTCCCTTTCTTCCAGGGTGATTTTTATTAATGACTGCTAAGAGTGCATTTTCATAGGACGTAACGATCTTGGCGAACTCGTTAGCAGTCACCTTAGATGGCTCAATTTTATTGCCGGTAAATTTTATTTTAAGCTTTTCAGACAATAATTTATCGGATGTTGATTTATTAAACAAATTTACTGTAAACATAATTAAAAAATTATTATCGTTAAGTTTTTACTATTCCCTTGTCTCACAATGTATATAGATGCTTTAAATCTGGTAACTATATATAACTTCAAACTCAAATGAAACACCCCACACTTAAGCGAGCCACAATTGAAGACGCTAGCATTATTGCCTTATTGGGAAGAGTCACTTTTACTGAAACATTTGGTCATTTGTTTCCTGATAAAAACGAACTTTTAGCCTATTATGACCATACATTTTCGGTAGAGAAAATAGAAGCGAGTTTGCAGAAAAAGACTAATGTCTATTGGCTTGCTACTATAGACAGACTTCCTGTAGGGTATGCCAAGCTAAAGTTAGATTCATCTTCTAACTTCCTCAATTCTGCGCCAATCTGCCAACTGCAAAAAATTTATGTGCTGCGGGATTTTCTTTCGCAAAAAGTTGGTTTGTCATTGCAAAATGAACTCCTCAATTATGCCCAAAATAATGGTTATCAAAATATCTGGCTTTCCGTTTTACAGAGCAATGAGCGCGCATTGTCTTTTTATATAAACAGCGGTTTTAATAAAATAGGAACTCACGAGTTTCAAATAGGCACACAAAATTTTCAGTTTAATGTGATGGCGAGAGATCTATAATATGTTTCGCATTAGTTTAAAAAATCGGCCTTAAAAGAGCTAAAATCGCCAAAAACCCATTAAAAATCAGGTGTTTTTAAAATTACTTATCTTTATTTCGCTTAAAGCGAAATAGTAAACTATGACAAAAACCTGCCCGGAATGCGGAGACAAAATTATAGGAAGAGCAGATAAAAAATTCTGTAGCGATGCGTGCCGCAACAGTTATAATAACCGCAAAAATAGCGACACTAAGAATCTCATGCGCAATGTCAATAACAAACTGCGTAAGAATTATAGAATTCTAGATAAACTAAACCCTGAAGACAAAACCAAAACGACTAAAAACAGACTGGTTCATGCGGGTTTTGACTTTAATTACTTCACAAGTATTTACACCACAAAAGCAGGCACAACCTATTATTTTGTGTACGATCAGGGATATTTGCCGCTGGAAGGCGATTTTTATGCGCTGGTTAAGCGCACTTAACTTATTTCCAGGTTTGCCCTTTTAATTGTAAAGCTGCCTTAAGAACATCTTTTTGACTTATCTGCCCCACAAGTTTCCCATTTTCTACAATTGGGAAACGCCTGTGTTTTTTCTCAATAAATATTCTTGCCGCATCAAAAACATTCATATTCCCGTCTATGGTCTCAACATGGCAGTTCATATGCTTTTCTACCGTAGCATCTTCTACAGGCATGTTGTAATAACGACTGTCTGAGATCTGTTTTACACAATCACCCTCAGAGATCACTCCCAGCAGTTCATTTTTATCATTGACCACCGGTCCGCCAGATATTCTGTGCTTGATCAACTTTTCCATTACTTCCATAACCGTTTGTTCAGGACGAAAAGTAATCAGCTTAGTGGTCATATAATCAGACACGCGTATGTTAACCGTGTCTAATTGTACTTTTGAGCGTTTGCCCATAAAACTTTTAATCCCCATAATACTTGATTTTGATAGGTTTAAGTTACATATTTTTTTCGAAATCGTTTTCGCTTATTTTTACAACTGTGCTCATATTTTAGCCGCTTGTGTATCACAAACCAACCAATTACCTTTAATACTTAATCGTCAAGCATGAGAAAAAGATATTCTGTAGCCCTTTCTTTCCTATTACTCGTTGGGATAATCTGTTATAGCTTTTACACCCATAAACCGCATTCTTATAGTCATGGCGATGTACCAGAAACCGCATTTTCAGCAGAGCGAGCGCTGGCGCAGCTAAAATATATTTCGGCACAGCAGCATTCTGTTGGGACTCCGGGGCATCAAAAAGTGCAGGATTATTTAGTCTCGGTTCTTGAAGGTATGGGCTTAGAGGTGCAGTTAGAAGAAGGTTTTTCATACAAAGCAGGTTGGGGCGCTTTAAGTAAAGCGGTTAATATAATAACACGCATTCCCGGCACAAGCAGCAATAAAAGTCTTTTGTTGATGTCTCATTATGACAGCGCACCACACACAGCGTCTTATGGAGCAAGCGATGCTGGCAGCGGAGTTGTAACTGTGCTAGAAGCAGTACGCGCCTATCTGGCTACAGGTCAAAAACCTAAAAATGATATTATAATTCTCTTTACAGATGCCGAAGAATTAGGTCTTAACGGCGCTTCTGTATTTACAAATAAACATCCCTGGGCTAAGAATGTAGGTCTGGCTCTTAATTTTGAAGCACGCGGTAGCGGCGGGCCGTCTAACATGATCGTTGAGACTAATGGCGGGAACAGTGCGCTTATAAAAGCTTTCGCGAAAGCAAATCCTGAATATCCTTTTGCAAACTCATTGTACTACAGCATTTACAAGATCCTGCCTAATGATACTGACTCTACAGTTTTACGGCAGGATGGTGACATAGACAGTTTTTTCTTTGCATTTATAGGTGATCACTTTGACTATCACACTGCACTCGACACTTATGAAAGGTTAGATCGCACCTCTCTGGAGCACCAGGCAAGTTATCTCGTGCCGCTATTGAATTATTTTTCTAATGCAGACCTCAACCTGAAGAGTACAGAAGATTATGTGTATTTAAATATGCCTGTGGTTAAAATGGTGTATTATCCTTTTAGCCTGATCTGGCCCATGCTCATTGTAGCTATTCTTGCATTTTTTGCACTCATATTTTATGGAATTAAAAAGAAGAAATTCACGTTTAAAACTATAGGCAGAGGCTTTTTGCCATTTTTACTTTCATTAATTACAGGTTGCCTTGTAACCTTTTTTGGATGGAAACTTATCCTCTTAGCCTACCCGGCCTATGCAGATATTTTACAGGGTTTTACTTACAACGGTTATGAATATATCGCTGCTTTTAGCAGTCTTACACTAGCTATCACATTTTTCTTTTACCACAAATTCTATAAACCTTACCATGCAGCAAGCTTAAGTATTGCGCCTCTTTTCTTCTGGCTGATTATTTCAACATTAGTGGCGTTACATTTACCCGGTGCCAGCTTTTTTATAATTCCGGTGTATTTTGGTATACTCGCTGTTTTTCTAATAATAAGTACACGTAAACCCAATCTCCTTGCTCTTTGCCTGTTGTGTGCTCCGGCTATTTTTATTCTCGCGCATGATATACGTGATTTTCCGGTTGGGCTGGGCCTTAAAATGTTGACCGCAAGCGCCGCATTTGCAGTTCTCCTTTTTGGGTTATTACTTCCACTTCTGGGTTTTTATCATAACAAAGGGAAGTTTGCATTTCTGTTTTTAATAATAAGTATCATCTTTTTTGTTTCGGCTCACTTTAAATCTGATTTTACGCCAGAGCGAAAATTCCCAACCAGCATCAATTATGTCTACGACGTTGACACGAAAGAAACCTACTGGGCGACGTATAATAAACAACCAGACACATGGATCTCTGCAATTATGGGTAACAAAGCTGAAGAGACAAACCCTGAAAACAATGAAGCTTCTGGTAAATACAACAGCTTTTTTACAAGAACGTCACCTGCGCCCAGAAAACCGGTAGCTCCGTCTAGTATTTATACTTCCAGAGATACCGTGATAAACGGGATGAGAGAGATCGATTTTGCTATTTACCCCCAGCGAGAGATCAACGATATGTTACTGTCTAACGCTGCGGGAACTCCTTTTCAACATCTCGAATTTAATGGCCAACTGGTTCAAAAAGATGATAACGAGCCTTACATAATGTCTGGCAGAACAAGTAGTCGGTTTTTAAGTTATCGAGTTACAGATCGTGAACCATTGCAGATCAAACTTACTGTGCCAGATACTACTGATCTTAGTTTTACAGTTTATGATTTTAGCTATGACTTATTAGATAACGTTGACTATAACCTGCCGCCAAGACCAGAAAATACAATGCCTATGCCATTTATCTATACAGACGCTATTATTACGCGGCAAGAAGTTAATTTTGCCAGTTCTAAACGCTAAAAGTAAAGCATGAGCAATATCGCAATAGCAGGAATGGGCTGGCTGGGTAAACCTCTGGCTGTTGCCTTGCAACAGAAAGGTCACAATATAAAGGGATCTTCTACAAATAAGGAAAAATTGAAAATGCTTAATGAAGCTGGTTTGCCCAGTTTCTATTTTTTGCTCACCGAAGACGGATTATCAGGTGAAATTACCGGATTTTTAAGTGCTATTGATATTCTTATCGTTTTGATTCCGCCGGGATTACGTCATAATTCGGGTCACAATCATGCTCTAAAAATGCTGCATTTTGTAAATGAAATTGAAAGAGCAGGGATTAAACGAGTAATTCTGGTAAGCAGCACCGGCGTATATGACGATGCACAGGGTCACGTGACGGAAGTAGATCTACCAGAACCAACACTCAACAACGGCAAACAACTTCTGGAAACCGAACTTATGTTCTCAAATTCTGAAGCCTTTAAAGCCACTATTGTTCGTTTTGGTGGTTTATTTGGCGGAAGCCGAAATCCTGTAAAATACCTTGCCGGTCGCACAGGTTTAAGTAATGGTGAAGCGCCGGTTAATCTGATACATAGGATTGATTGTATTGCAATAATCAATGAGATTATAAAACAAGACGCCTTTGGCCACATATTTAATGCAGTTGCGCCAGAACATCCCAGAAAATCGGACTATTATCATCAAAAAGCGGTAGAAATGGGCATTAAACCTCCCGATTATAGCACTGATAATGAAGAGGAAATTTACAAAAGAGTAGATTCTGTAAATCTGAAAGAGATACTGAATTATGAGTTTAAGGTCAAAATTTAAACTTAGGTATAATTATAAAAGAAAGATCCGGACAATTGCCCGGATCTTTTGTTTCTTCCAGAAGGTACACGGGAAGAAGGCTAACACTAATTTAACAAAGAGTCTAAACCAAAGCTCCCTCGAGTCTAAAGAGTTGAGCGTTTAGATATTGTAAGGTCTTTACCTTTTCCTTAGTAGGTACGAGTAAAGAAATATTGTTGTTGCTTCCGCCATAAGAGATCATTCTAACAGGCAATTTGTCTAAAAGGCTAAAAGCTTTATAAGACTCGTGATCTTCAATAAGATTCTCGCCCACGATACAAATAATGCTGTGCTCCTGCTCTACTGTGATTTCTGCAATTACAGAAAGTTCTGTTACTATAGCTTTTAAATTGCGATTATCATCAATGGTAAGCGAGATAGCAACTTCAGAAGTGGTGATCATATCAATAGAAGTCTCATAACGATCAAAGACCTCAAAAATGGTTTTTAAAAAGCCGTGCGCACCTAGCATACGGTTAGAACGTATGCGTATCGCTGTAATACCATCTTTAGCAGATATGGCCTTTAAACCGCGATTATGATGCTCATTAGAAATCTTTGTTCCCGCTGCCTGTGGCTCAAAAGTGTTTTTAAGCCAAACCGGAATATCTTTATCTATTACAGGCGCCACTGTTTGTGGATGTAAGATTTTTGCACCAAAGTAAGCAAGCTCTGCAGCCTCGTTATAAGTTAAATGCTCAATAGGTCTGGTTTCCTGTACAAAACGGGGATCGTTATTGTGAAGACCGTCAATATCTGTCCAGATTTGCACTTCTCCCGCCCCTACAGCTGCACCTATAATTGTTGCAGAAAAATCACTTCCTCCGCGTTTTAGGGTTTCTATATTTCCCTTGTCGTCAAGACAGACAAAGCCCTGTGTGATATATAATGCAGATGGCTTTCTGTTTAAAACAGGCTTAAGCCTGGCTCCTACGGCATTCACGTCTGGATTTTCTACAGAACCCACATACATAAATTCTTTCGCGTCAAGCAATACATTTTCTATCTGCTGTTGATCAAGATATTTAGAGAACAGATAAGTAAGCATAGTCTCACCATAAGTGACAATCTCTGCATACAACGATGGTCTTATATCCCCCAGCGCCAACTCTCTAAGATCAGCAAGATATTGGTCTATTTGGACCATCGCTTCACTCGCGCTTTGCGAATTTGTAAACAAAATATCTATAGCTTCAAAATGCTTAACCTTTATTGCCTGTAAAGCTTCAGAGATTTCTGCGTCGTTCCCGTCAACACTTGCTTTATGTAGATTAACTAATAGGTTAGTCACGCCAGACATTGCAGAAAGAACGATTATTTTTTGTTCTTCACTCTGCGAGATGATCTCTACTACCTTGCGGATGTTGGCCGCATTTCCTACTGATGTACCACCAAATTTTAATACGTTCATAAACTTAATTTTGCTGCATAATTAATACGAAACCAATGATGTATAAAATAATTCTAAAAAATTATATAGATTTGCACAAATTGTTAAATATATAACATTGAAAACGATAACTTCCTGTGTAGAAACGCTTATAAAGCATCAACCATTTATTGAGGATGCGCTTACGCGAAATATTATAAACTTTAGTGCCCTCGCCGAAGATTTTAAACCGCAAATAGAACAGGAATTAGGAAAAACAGTGAATTCTGGTTCTATAGTTATGGCGCTGCGACGCTACTTTCCGCAACGGCGATTAAATGCCAAAATGGTGCGCGAACTGGGCGATATTGTAGTGCGCTCTGGCATTACAGATTTTACATTTCTAAATTCAGCTAGTATTTTAGACAGTCAGCTGCAATTGCTTGAGCAGGTAAAAAATATACCAAAAGCTTATTTTACGTATTCTAGTAACTTTCACGAAAGTAATATCCTGGTATCAAATGATCTCACCCAGATCGTTGAGGAATGTTTCACTAAAGAAACTTGTATCACTATAAAAAAGGATCTTGCTTCAATCTCTATTGCATTACCCGAGAATAACTCTAAAACAGTAGGTCTCTATTTCTATATTTTTAAACTGCTTGCCTATGACGGCATTCCCATTTTTGAAGCTATTTCTACCTCTAACTACTTCACGCTATTCTTAGAAAAAGAATATGTGAATCAGGCTTTTGCTCTTGTAAACGAAATGAAAGCGCAATAAAAAGAGGTTGTTTAAAAGACTTTAAAACTCCGTCATTCCGAATTTCTTTCGGAATCTCATAATGCTTTATCAGCAATTATGATGAGAATCTGAAACAAGTTCAGATTGACGAAGAATGTTCTTTAAACAACCTCTACTTTAGAACACTAAGAACTAATTACCAGATGCGCACGCGCTTATCTTCTGGTAAGTACATTTTATCACCTTCTTGTATACCAAAGGCTTCATAAAATGCATCTACATTCTGCAATGGCACATACGCTCTGTACATACCCGGAGAATGAGGATCTGTCTTGATACGAGTACGCAATGCATCGTCTCTCATTTTTGTTCTCCAGATGGTTGCCCATGAGATAAAGAAACGTTGCTCTGGTGTAAAGCCGTCAATGTCTTCAGGTCTTCCGTTTTCAGCATAGAATTTTTGCAATCCGTCATAAGCAGCGAGAACTCCACCTAAGTCACCAATATTTTCACCTAAAGTGAATTTACCATTGATGTAAAGGCTGTCTGCAACTTCAATATTGCTGTATTCATCTGCAAGTGCATTTGCACGAGTTGTAAATGACTCAAGATCCTGAGGCGTCCACCAGTTTTTAAGATTTCCATCTGCGTCAAAACGAGCTCCACTATCGTCAAAAGCATGAGAGATCTCATGACCTATAACAGCACCTATACCACCATAATTAACAGCTTCATCTGCCTGATAGTTATAAAAAGGAGGTTGTAAAATTGCCGCAGGAAATACGATCTCGTTAAAAGTAGGATTAAAGTATGCATTCACAGTTTGTGGTGACATACCCCATTCTGTTTTATCTACCGGCTCATCAAAATCCTTAAGATTATCTGCCTGTGCCCATTCACTTGCAGCCTGCATATTTTCATAGAACGTATTGTCTTTATTAACAGCAAGGTCTGCGTAATCTTCCCACTTGTCTGGATAACCTATTTTAACCGTGAATTTGTCTAACTTTTCGATAGCTTTAGTTTTTGTACTATCGCTCATCCATTCGAGATTATTAATACGATCTCTGTAAGCGTCAATGATATTTGCGATCATTTTTTCTGCTTTCGCTTTAGCTTCCGGCGGAAATTTCTCATCAACATATAGCTTACCCACAGCTTCTCCTAAAACAGCATCTACAGTTTGTAAAGCACGCTCATCTGCCGGCTTTTGTTTTTGTACACCGTTTAAGGTCTTGCTGTAAAAATCCCAGTTAGCTTTCTCCATATCTACAGTAAGATAATCTGAAGATCTATTTAAAGTAGACCAGCGTACTAACGTTTTAAGATCGTCTATAGTTGTTCCTGTTAAAGTACTTTGTAACGCTTTCATATATGCAGGCTGCATTACAATTACAGTATCAACATCTTTTTTAACACCAATATCTGAGATCATTTTTTTCCAGTCGATAGCAGGAACCATTGCTTGTAACTCTGCAATAGATTTTGGGTTATTAAAGTTACGTGCATCTCTGCTTTGTACTTTATCAAGTCTTGGCTCTGCAAGTTGCGTTTCAAGTTTAAGAACAAGTTCTGCCTGCTTACGTGAAGCTGCCTCATCATCTCCTAAAAACTGAAGCATACGAGTAATATAGTCAACATATTGACCACGTATTTCTTTCGCTTTAGCATCCTGATCTAGATAGTAATCACGATCTGGCAGGCCTAAGCCACCGGGTGTGATATAACCAGCGTTAATGGTACTTTTACTAAAATTAGGGAATACTCTAAAACCAACAAAAGGTGCATTTACCGCGATATTTGTAGCCAGAACCGTTTGCAGATCTTCAAGGTTTTTTATTTCGTTTATTGCATCAAGTGCAGGCTGTAAAGGTTTTATACCTGCGTTATTGCGCGCAACAGTATCCAGCTCAGACTCGTAAACAGATAATGCTTTTGCCTGGTCTGTACCTTCTGCGTAATCGCCGGTTTCTTTGGCATTGTTAATAATACTCAACACGTCATTGCGCGTGTTTTTACGTAAAACACCAAAACCTCCCCAGGTAGATTCCTCTTCAGGAATTTCTGTGGTTTTCATCCAGTTACCATTTACGTAAGCGTAAAAATCATCTTTAGGGCTTATCGTTGTGTCCATATTCTCAACAACAAGACCCGGCTGTTTGTCTTCACTTGCCATTTCATGCTTCTCCTCTTTACAAGAAGTAAAGATTAGACCTCCGGCAGCTAGCAAAAGCAGCGGTTTCATTTTAATATTCATTGTTTATTACTTGTTTTAAATTAATGTGAATAAGTTCTATTTCTAAGCAAAACGTTACAGGATATACTTAAAATAATTATAGGTTAGTTTTGCAGAATTTTTGAAGTAAGAAGGCTGTCATGCTCCTTTTTTAATGCGGTGACCTGATCTACGTCGTCGTTAGGAATAGCTATTGATAACACATAATGCCTGATCTTCCAGCTACTGCCAACTTTGACAAGCACACCTGAGCCTCTGCAAATTCCCATTTGGGTATTTAGCAATTCATCAAACCAAGCGATTTTTTGTGAAGGACCTATAAAAATATTGCGCTCAATGGCCGTAAAACTCCATGCTTTGCCCTTGTCAAAGTAAGGTTTCGCGAAAGCTTTAAATTCTTCTACATTCCAATTCTCTGTAGCGTCTGTACCTATAAAAATGGCATCATCTGTCATCAAATTAAAATAAGCATCAAAATCTGCATCTGCGGCAGCTTTATGCCAGGCGTTTAATTGTGAATCTATCTTTTGTTTGTTTTGATCTGTTTGCGCTAGTAGCGAAAAACCTGCCAAAAACAGTATAAAAACGCTCTTTTTAAATGCCATTTTGTAATCCTTTTATTTAGTTAACGGTTTGCTGTTTAACAGAATCGATCTGCAAAGATTTACGTAATTCTATATTCTCTGTGTCAAATTCATTGAGAATATCATCTATTGATATTTGAAACTTCATATTTATTTGCAATTTCAGATCCTGAAAGGCATTGTAGAATTCTGTCGCCTCCTGGTTAACTTCTGCAGTATCTATATCTCGCTTTTCCACCTTTTGCTTAAGAGTATGTGCTTTAGTATTGAGCACGGTAAGGCGTGATTCTATAGACTTATCCTGAAGACTGTCTGGCTTTTGCCGCTGTATCTCTTCTGTTGCGACAACCCATTGATCAATCTCTGTTTTCACACTCCCAATAGCGGAATTGTCTAAATCTCGTAAAGCCTGTTCAAGAACCTCATAACCTTTCCAGGATGCGGTGGTAGCAGCTGCATCTTGTGAAAGTTTTATATTGATTAAAACACTATCTCTAAATTTTACAGGAAGCTCTTCTATTTGTGTATTCTCCTGTTGTTGTCCCTGCTTTTCCTGACAGCCTAAAATGCCCAGTAAAATGCAGAAAAGCAGAACGGTTAAACTCTTATTCATGGTATACTTTAAGAAATCAAAAGTACGTGAAAAGGTATTAATTAAAAAAGCTCCCGTTTCAGGAGCTTTTTTATCTACATATGCTTTATTACAGCGTGATTTATTTCTTTATTGAGATCATCAAATGCCTCTATAATCTCTCTTAAATGCCTGTCAACAACACGCTCATGCATTTCTTCTTCATCGATCTCTTTATAAAATCGTTCTACTTTTTCATTAATGCGCGCAATCTGGGCAATCACATTCTTAGTGCGCAGTTCTTTGGGTATCTGCTTAGACATTGCGCTAACATTGCGCACCATTCTTTCCTGCAGACTTATAGAATTAAGCGCGTTTGTATTGCTTATTGTACGTATATTTTGTTCTAGTGCACGGTATGCAGACCATTGTTCTACTTTAGCCTGAGCAGGATCTACAAGCGGTTGCACTTTAGTTGCAAGTTGTAGATTTTTAGTTCCTTCTTCGGGGTTGTTACAGCTTATAAAAAATGCTGAGAATAGCGCACAAATAATTATCTTCTTCATGTAATTTGCAATTGTCTTACAAAATTACAGCTACGCACTTGATGCAGAAAAACTTACAGATTAAATCTCTCCTAAAGTTTTTTCCGGATTTAACAGTTAATTTCGAAAAACGCCTCATTTTCCTCAAAAATGGTCCTTTTTAGTTTAAAAATCAGAAAAATCTATAATCTTGCAGTGTCGCGTTTTTTATTTGTTTTTAACCTATTTTAGGGTAGAATGGGTAAGTTTTGAAAGTATTTCGTTTATCTGCTCTGTTAGATCATCGTAGGAGTTTGAAATATTATCTATCCCTTCTGAAACTCTAATTTTTGCTTTATTTTCGCTTAAAGCTTCGTCTAACTCAGTGATTCTATCCTGCATTTGATTAACAAGACCTTCTATTTCACGAGTTGAGATTAAAGTAGGAATGGTATTTTGCACAGCTTCAGCATCTCCTTTTAACTGGTTAATGTGACCTTCTAATTCCGCCGCTTTTAGTTCCTGTAATTTAAGCATATCTTCGTTCAATGCCTTCAGTTCTTCCCAAGCATAGGCCTCTTCAATAGCTGCCCTTTTATTAGACTTCTGTATATTCTCAAGATATTGCCTATTCAGACCCGCGTCTGCATATCTTATCTTCATCGAGTCAACAGGTTTCTTATTCACTTTTATATCTTCTTTAGGTTCATTTTCATTCACCTGCGCTTCTTTTTCTTTGGTGTTATTACAACTGATTAAAGTAATTGTAGCTATAATTATAAGTATGTATTTTTTCATCGCGATCTTTTTTGTTCACACAAATTTATTGGTCTTGAGGTATTTAAAGCTATAATCGAAATTAAAAATATCATAAACTTAGCGAGTGATCTTCTAAAAAAATTGCCCTAAGTCTATTTTATCTTTTATTAATTAACGCCCGCATCCTGGCTTATAGTACAAAGAATAAGTTGATTCTTTATAACTTTACCATACTCAAGAAAGTGAGTAGAAATTATGCAAAGCGAAAAAGCACTAACCCCCAGAGAAATTGACCGAATTATTGAAATGGCATGGGAAGACCGCACCACGTTTGACTCTATTGAATTTCAATTTGGTTTAAATGAAGCTGCAGTTATTAGCCTAATGCGCAATGAGATGAAGCCCAGCAGCTTTAAAATGTGGCGCAAACGAGTACAGGGCCGAAACACAAAACACGCGGCAAAACGGGATTTTGTAAACGGTACTTTTAAAAGTAGCCGTCAAAAGCAAATAAGCAACAACAAAATCGCAAAACGGTAGCTGCTGGTGTTATACATCAGTGCTCACTAAACATATATAGCATTGCGTATAAAGCATTTTCAGAATGCATCAGGCACTGCCATATTTATACCTTCTCCTGCAAATGATCTACTAATTGAATATAGCTCATAAAAAAACCATCAACAAAAGTTGATGGTTTTAATTTTATCTAATAAGGTGATCTTATTATTTTGATGTAATGGCGATTACTCGTTATTACTTACAACACGTTCTCCTTTACTCTCCCATGTGTTAACACTGGTAATTTTTGAGTTATCATAATTTACCTCTTGTAAAGTGTCGTCGTTCCAAAAGAACCATTTACCTACTTTTTGCCCTTTTTCGTATTGAGCTACGGCAGATTTTTGTCCTTCTTCAGTGTAGCTTACCCAGGTGCCCTGTAGCTTTCCGTCCTTAGTATAGTAACCAGTTTGACTTACAACGCCATTATCATGAAATAAGGTAGCCTTAATAAGATTTCCTTCCTTCTCATAAGTATTTTTTACTTTTTCCTGTGCAGATGATAGTGCTATGCTGCCCACCAATGCAAAAATCATAAGGATTTTTTTCATAATAGCATGTTATTAATTAAACTTAACATTACAAATATAGCTTTAATTTAAATATTAGGAAACATTTAGGTAACATTAAATTTACATTAAAACTATAATTAATTAATTATCAACTAATTATATTTATTTTACAGAATATAAAATCGACCAGGAATGGGTCAATTAGGAGGAAAATCGGGTAAAAACAGGTATAAATCGTCCTACTTATAACCTTCACATAACATATATACAGAAAATAAATATCAAATTTGCTGACTAAAGTATTAAGTACTTCATGGATAATATTTATTTGATTATGCTGGTTGCATTGGCTATTCTGGCCATTGCAGATCTGGTGGTAGGTGTAAGTAACGATGCCGTAAATTTTCTCAATTCTGCCATAGGTTCTAAAGCCGTTTCTTTTAAGACAATAATAATTGTTGCAAGTGTGGGGATCGTCCTGGGAGCTCTTTCATCCAGCGGTATGATGGAGGTTGCCAGAAAAGGGATCTTTGTGCCCGGCAAGTTCTACTTTGATGAAATAATGGTCATTTTTATGGCTGTAATGATAACAGATATTCTGCTGCTCGATTTCTTTAACACACTTGGGCTGCCTACTTCTACGACGGTTTCTATCGTTTTTGAACTTTTAGGGGCTGCAGTTTGTATGACGATCATAAAGCTTTCCGCAAATGACGATTCTCTTATGCAAATAGGTGAATACATAAATTCTGATAAAGCTATAGAAATTATAACGGGTATACTCGTCTCAGTGCTCATTGCATTTACGGTGGGAGCACTGGTGCAATTTATAACACGTTTTCTGCTTACTTTCAATTTTGAGAAAAAACCAAGCTGGGTCGCTGCTTTATTTGGTGGTCTGGCGACGGCAGCAATTAGTTACTTTATAGTTGTAAAAGGACTGTCAAGTGCTTCTTTTATGAATGGTGATTTTATAAGCTGGGCAGAAAATAATGTAGCTTCTTTTATGGGAATTAGTGTACTTATCTGGACGCTGGTATCATATATTATAAATAAGCTTTTCAATATCAACGTGTATGTGATGGTGATTGTCATAGGTACATTTGCTCTTGCAATGGCATTTGCCGGTAACGATCTTGTAAACTTTATTGGTGTGCCAATGGCCGCATACCAGTCTTACTTATTCTGGGTTAACAGTGGCGTTCCCGCAGAAAGTTTCAGCATGGAAACTCTGGCCGATAAAGTCCCTACCCAACCTTTACTTCTGCTTGCTGCAGGTATTGTAATGATATTGACGCTCTGGTTTTCTAAAAAGGCCAGAAGAGTTGTAAAAACATCTGTTGACCTTGCAAGACAAGACGAAGGTACAGAGCGCTTTAAACCTAATTCTATTTCACGTGGACTAGTACGTGGTGCCATGCGCTTAAACTACGGAGTAATGACCTTAGTACCTCAACGTATTCAGGATCGTATTAATCTGCGCTTTACAAAAAGAGAACCTGTTTCTCGTATCGCCGCGATGGATATGCCTGCTTTTGACCTTGTACGTGCAGCAGTGAATCTGATGATTGCCAGTGTACTTATATCTTTAGCAACTTCTATGAAATTACCACTCTCTACAACTTATGTAACTTTTATGGTTGCAATGGGTACGTCTCTTGCAGACAGAGCATGGGGTAGTGAAAGTGCTGTTTATCGCGTTGCAGGGGTAATGAATGTAATAGGCGGCTGGTTTATGACCGCATTAAGCGCATTTACCGCAGCAGCAATAATGGCCTTTATTCTTTGGGAAGGTGGCACCGTTGCTCTTGCTATTCTCTTTATACTCGCTGTAATCTTATTGGTGCGTAATTACATCAATCACAAAAAACGTTCTCAGGCTGAAGCCGAAGAAGGCAGATTATTGCGCGCTGTGAGTAATTCAATACAGGGTATTATTAATGAGAGCACATCTAATGTTGCCTCTGCCTTTAAACGTGGAAACAAAGTCTATACCGGCACCATAGAAGGCCTGGCCAAAGTTGATCTTTCCCGATTAAAAAAGAGCAAAAAAGGTATTACAAAGCTTAACGCAGAAGTAGAAGAGTTGCGCAACAGTTTGTATTACTTCATTAAAAATCTTGACGATACACATGTACAGGCAAGCCGCTTCTACATAGACGTTTTAGGATATTTACAAGATGTGACGCAGTCAATAAGTTTTATCACTACTGCGAGTTACGATCACTTAAATAATAATCATAAAGGATTAAAATTCACACAGCTTAAAGACCTTAAGGAAATTGAGCAAAATCTTGACACCTTATTCAGCAAGATCACAAATACATTTAACGATAAGAATTTTGATGCGATTGTGTCAATTCTTGAAGAGAAACAAGCACTTCTTGATAGCGTTTCAACTAAAATAGAAAAACAGGTAGAACGTACGAGAAATAGTGATTCCAGTCCTAAAAACACGATGTTGTATTTCAGTTTACTTCAGGAAACTGAAGATCTTATTAAGGCGACTATGAACTTGCTTGAGCACTATTATATAGAACATAAAAAGCATTTATAGACCGATTTTTAAGGCTAAAACACCGAAAACCTGCTTAATTAAGCAGGTTTTTTTTTGCGTCAATAACTTTTTTAAAAGTACCCGTGAATAAATCTAAAAAGGTACGCACATAAGGAATACGTATTCACTTAAAATTTAATACGTATTTTTATCTACAAACTATAAGGAAATCCATTATATGATTTCCTGTTGTGATCATACATACTAGATTATCATATGACCATTAAAGGTGCAGAAGCAGAACGGTTAAAAATATCCGGTCATAATCAAAATTGGAAAAAATGGGGTCCCTATCTCGCCGAAAGGCAATGGGGAACGGTACGTGAAGATTATAGTGAAGATGGTAATGCCTGGGAATTTATAAATCACGACAAAGCTCGCAGTAATGCCTATCGCTGGGGAGAAGAAGGAATTGGCGGTTTTTGCGATTCAAGAGAGATTCTTTGTCTTGCGCCAGCTTTCTGGAATGGTAAAGATCCCATATTAAAAGAGCGTTTATTTGGTTTAACTAACAATCAGGGAAATCACGGGGAAGATGTAAAAGAACTTTATTTTCACCAAGTATCTTCTCCCACACATTCTTACAGTAAGTATTTATATAAGTATCCGCAAGTCGCTTTCCCATATACAGATCTTGTTCAAAGTAATAAAAGAAGCCGTGAGGAGACAGAATATGAATTGCTTGATACACTAAGCTTTAAAAACAGTGCCTATTTTGACTGCTTTATTGAGTATGCAAAAGCAGATGTTGATGACATTCTCATGAAAGTCACCGTTATCAACAGGGGTGAAAAAGCTGCTAAAATTCACGTATTGCCTCATTTGTGGTTTCGTAATTTTTGGAAACACAACAAACGCTTTACACGACCATCAATTAAATCTACTTCTAATAGTTCTGTTGAATCAAACAGCATTAGAAACGGGAGATACTTCTTTTATCATGAAAATGGCGAGCAACTTTTTTGCGATAACGAAACCAATAACTACCGTATTTATGGGGTTCCTAATGATGTTGATTATGTTAAAGACGGGATCAATGACCACGTTGTAGATAGAGAAGCTTCAGTAAATCCGGACAAGAACGGATCTAAAGTGGCAATATGGCACAAGTTTAAGCTCAAAGCCGGTGAGTCGAAAGTTGTTAAAGTGCGTCTTACCAAAAAGAAGACCAAAGAACCCTGGAGCGATTACGATACGATTTTTGACCAGAGAATAGCTGAATGTGAAGATTTCTACAGCACAGTTATAAAAAGTGACTTGCCTAAAGAGCATCAGGCTATTGCAAAAAGTGCTTTTTCAGGTTTATTGTGGACTAAACAATTCTATTATAATGATGTTTTTAAATGGCTTTTTGGAGGTCCCGGCGAGGGAACTCCAAGCAGATTTAACGCACGTAATTTTAGTTGGCAGCATCTAACAAACCGCGACATCATCTCGATGCCAGACAAGTGGGAATATCCCTGGTATGCCGCCTGGGACCTAGCTTTTCATATGGCGTCGTTTGTAGAGATAGATGCAGATTTTGCTAAAGAACAATTGCTACTTGTGCTTCGCGAAAATTACATGCATCCCAACGGCCAAATCCCGGCTTATGAATGGAATTATAGCGATGTTAATCCACCGGTTCATTCATGGGCGGTGTGGCATGTTTATGAAAAAGACAAAGAATATGCGGGAGTAGGAGATCAAAATTTCTTAGAGAAATCCTTTCAGAAACTGCTTATCAATTTTACATGGTGGGTCAATCAAAAAGACACGCATGGCACAGATCTCTTTGAGGGCGGATTTTTAGGGCTTGATAACATAGGTGTTTTTGACCGTAATCATATGCCGCCGGGCATCACCAGGATGCAACAGGCAGATGCTACCAGCTGGATGGCCATGTTTACGCTTAACATGTTGCGCATGTCATTAGAGCTAGCTAAAACCAATAAAGCGTATGAGGAAGCTGCCGCGAAATTTTTTAGACACTTTTTAAATATCGCCTGGGCGATGCATCATATTGGGAAAAAGAATATTTCGCTTTGGGATGATGAAGATAATTTTTATTATGATGTTGTAGAAATGTCCAGCGGTGCAACAGATAGATTACGCGTGCGCTCTTTAGTGGGTATCATACCCTTGTTTGCAGTAGAGATCATCAATAAAGACTTGTTTGAAGAATTAAAAGAATTTAGAAGAAGAGTGGTCGAGATTGTAAGAACAAGACCTGATCTGGCTTCGCTTATTTCACGTATTGAAGAATTTAATGAGGAGGGCAACTATTTATTCTCTATCATGCGTGGGTTCAGGCTTGAGCATTTGCTAAAACGCCTGCTTGACGAGAACGAATTTCTTTCAGATTTTGGTATTCGTTCGCTTTCAAAATATCATGATGAGCATCCTTTTGTGTTTGAACATCATGGGCAGCACAGAATTCAATATGAACCCGGTGAAAGCAGGTCAAGTATGTTTGGCGGTAATTCTAACTGGCGCGGCCCCATCTGGATGCCATTGAATTATATGATCATACAATCGTTGCGTAAATATTATACTTTTTACGGTTCACAATATTTATATGAATTCCCTACAGGCTCTGGAAATAAGATGAATCTGAATGAGATCGCTAAAGAACTCACTAAACGTTTAGTAAAGCTTTTTGAACGTAATCAAGATGGCAAATATCAATATCATGCAGATGACGATGAACATCTGTTTGCTAATGATGAACATTTTAAAAGCAATCATCTCTTTTATGAATTCTTTGATGGTGACACTGGCAAAGGTTTAGGAGCTTCTCACCAAACCGGATGGACAGCTTTAATAGCTAATTTAATTTTAGAAATGGAAGATTAAACTGCGATTTTACTCTCATTTAAGCCGATAATTGCCCTTTTTTAAGAGGTTTTCTCAAACATACTTTCGCTTAAAATTTCCTTTTAAACATAAAAAGCCTCATCTGATAAAATCAAATGAGGCTTTTTAATTAACTACTTAAAATAGATTACTACGATCCGCACATTAGGCAATCATCATCACCTTCGGCAGCTTTCGCCTGAGCGATAATTGCTTTCATCTCATCTGCTGTCATAGGCGCTGTGTTTACTTGTGCGCCAGCTTGTGTATTTCCGGCAGCTGATGCCTGAGTTCCTTTTGTCTCATAAGGAGTCGCAGGTTCTTCTATAGGTACCGGTCTGTGTACTTTAGAAGCCGTATTTGCCTCAAGAGTTTTAGCAGCACGAGCAGCTACCTGAGTTTCTACTTCTTCTTCAGGTTGTACGATAGCTTTCTCCTCTTTCTTAAGGGTAAACTTAATCGCATCTACTGCAGATTTTGTACGCAGGTAGTACATTCCTGTTTTTAAACCGCTCTTCCATGCATAAAAGTGCATAGAGGTAAGCTTAGCGAAATTGGCATTTTCCATAAACAGATTCAGTGACTGTGACTGATCTATGAAATATCCTCTGTGGCGAGACATATCGATTATGTCTTTCATGCTCAACTCCCAAACCGTTTTATAAAGTTCTTTAAGATCTGCAGGAATTCTATCTATATCTTGTACAGAACCGTTAGCGCGCATAATAGCTTCTTTAAGATCATCATCCCAAAGACCAAGTGCTACAAGATCTTCTAATAAGTGCTTGTTCACAACAATGAACTCACCAGAAAGTACACGTCTTGTATAGATATTTGAAGTATATGGCTCAAATGCTTCGTTGTTTCCTAAGATCTGAGACGTAGAAGCTGTAGGCATAGGCGCTACAAGCAATGAGTTGCGCACGCCATTTTGTAAAATTTCCTGACGTAATTTATCCCATTCCCAACGACCACTTAATTCTTCATCTTTTATACCCCAAAGGTTATATTGAAATTCACCTTTTGAGATAGGAGAACCATTGTAACTTTCATAAGCTCCTTCTTCTTTAGCAAGCTCCATAGAAGCTGTTACTGCTGCGAAATAAAGGGTTTCAAAAATATCCTGATTCAGTTTTTTAGCCTCGTCGCTTGTAAAAGGTAATCTAAGCTTGATAAATGTATCTGCAAGACCCTGCACTCCTAAACCAATAGGTCTGTGGCGCATATTTGAATTTCTGGCCTCTTTTACCGGATAATAGTTGCGATCTATTACTTTATTCAGGTTCTTAGTTACTCTTTTTGTAATGCGGTAAAGTTCTTTATGATCAAACTCACCATCTTTTATAAACATAGGTAATGCGATAGAAGCCAGGTTACACACAGCTACTTCATCAGGGCTGGTGTACTCCATGATCTCTGTACAAAGATTTGAAGAGCGTATCGTACCCAGATTTTGCTGGTTAGATTTACGATTTGCCGCATCTTTATAAAGCATGTATGGCGTACCAGTCTCAATTTGAGACTCAAGTATTTTCTCCCAAAGTTCGCGGGCTTTTATAGTTTTTCTGCCTTTACCTTCAGACTCATACTTCAGGTACATTTCTTCAAACTCATCACCGTGAACATTAAAGAGATTAGGGCACTCGTTAGGACACATTAAAGTCCATGTGCTATTCTCTTCAACACGTTTCATAAACAGATCTGGAATCCACATCGCGTAGAAAAGGTCTCTTGCACGCATTTCTTCCTTACCATGATTTTTCTTTAGATCAAGAAAATCAAAAATATCTGCATGCCATGGTTCTATATAAATAGCAAAAGAGCCTTTACGCTTACCACCACCCTGATCTACATATCTTGCCGTATCATTAAACACACGCAGCATAGGCACTATCCCGTTAGAAGTACCATTTGTACCACCAATGTAAGAACCTGTAGCTCTTACGTTGTGAATAGATAAGCCTATACCACCAGCGCTCTGTGAGATCTTGGCAGTTTGTTTTAAGGTATCATAAATACCATCAATACTATCGTCCTGAGTTGCTAACAGAAAGCAGGAAGACATTTGAGGTTTAGGCGTTCCTGAATTAAATAATGTAGGCGTAGCATGTGTAAAATATTTTTTAGACATTAACTCATATGTCTCTTTTACAGATGCAAGATCATTTAAGTGAATACCTACAGATACGCGCATAAGCATATGTTGAGGGCGCTCTACTATCTTACCGTTAAGTTTTAACAAATAAGAACGTTCTAATGTTTTAAAGCCAAAATAGTCATAACCAAAATCCCTGCTATAGATAATAGAAGAGTCAAGCTCTTCTTTATTTTCCATGATCACTTTATAAACGTCATCTGCAATAAGTGGCGCTTTTTTGCCGGTACGCGGGTTCACGTACTCATACATATCCTGCACTACTTCGCTAAAGGTTTTTTTAGTGTTCTTATGTAAGTTAGAAACCGAAACACGTGCTGCTAACTTTGCATAATCAGGATGTGAAGTTGTCATCGTGGCAGCAACTTCTGCAGCAAGATTATCAAGCTCACTGGTTGTTACACCATCATAAAGGCCTTCTATAACACGCAAAGAGATTTTAACCGGGTCAACTAATGGATTTAAACCATAGCATAACTTTCTTATTCTTGCTGTTATCTTGTCAAACATAACGGGCTCTTGGCGTCCGTTTCTTTTAATTACATACATGGGCCTTGGTTTTTTATAGTTAAACGCTCAAAGCATTTTGGCAAACTTTGAGAAAAAGATGGCTAGGGCTGTAATTAAGAAACTACAGTCTTCACCGTTTATTTTAAATATTTATTGGTGCCCGCTTAGGGCTAACTGGTGTTTCTAATGCAGTCTTTTAAAAATCTGCATCAAAACTTATTTTTTGACCTTCGGTGCCGCCGCTTCCGCTGGCAACTCCTGCTTTTTGATACTCACCTACTCTTTTTTCAAAGAAATTGGTTTTTCCCTGTAGAGAAATCATATCCATGAAATCAAAAGGATTTGTGACATTGTATTCTTTCTCGCACTCTAACTCAACCAGCAATCTGTCTGTTACAAACTCCAGATACTGAGTCATTAGTTTTGAGTTCATACCTATAAGACTTGCAGGTAGAGATTCTGTAATGAATTCACGCTCTATATTAAGTGCGTCGACTAATATTTCGCGAATGCGTTCTTTAGGCACTTTATTGATTAGGTGATGATTGTGCAGGTGAACTGCAAAATCACAATGAACCCCTTCATCTCTTGATATCAACTCATTAGAAAAGGTAAGTCCCGGCATTAAACCTCTTTTCTTTAACCAGAAAATAGAGCAAAATGCACCTGAGAAGAAAATCCCTTCTACTGCAGCAAAAGCAATTAGACGCTCTGCAAAACTTGGACTGTCGATCCATTTTAGAGCCCAGTCTGCTTTTTTCTTAATGGCAGGGAAATTCTCAATGGCATTAAACAATTGATCTTTTTCCTTTTCATCTTTTACATAGGTATCGATAAGCAACGAGTATGTCTCAGAGTGAATATTCTCCATCATGATCTGAAAACCGTAGAAAAATTTAGCTTCAGAATATTGAACTTCACTCACAAAATTCTCTGCAAGATTCTCATTTACGATACCGTCTGATGCAGCAAAAAATGCAAGAATATGCTTGATGAAATATTGCTCGTCTTTGTTCAGTTTATTATTCCAGTCTGTTAGATCCTGGTGTAAGTCAATCTCTTCTGCAGTCCAGAAGCTAGCCTCAGATTTCTTATACCACTCCCATATGTCATGGTGTTGTATAGGAAATATTACGAAACGATCTTTGTTTTCTTGTAAAATGGGCTCTACCTGACTCATGTCCTTTGCGTTTTTAAGTGATAAAATTCTCTGGTTACTAGGGACTAACAAATATGAAAAAAAAAGGAGCTCAATGCTTGTTAATTGGGAGCCGGTTTTCAACAAAGTTTTCAACACGAAGAGTTTTCCTACGCCCTTATAGTTTTGTTAAACAAACAGTTTAATTTATTGATAATCAATTTATTAAAGTAATTATCAACACTGTGTATTTCATCGTTAAAAACACCGCCAGCAAGGGCTTTTACAAGGGCTAAACCCAGATTTAGTTTTTAAATCCTAAAGGCGATTTTAAGGTAAAAAAGGCGGCTTTTTAATCTAAATTCCTCTCAAAAAAATATAAAATCTTACAACCCTTTTACGAAATATAATTTTGCGTAAAATCGATATTTTAGATGGTAATCAGGTATCTTTTTAAAAATCGGTAATATTAGGGATAATATCGGTATTTTTTGGCATAATTTCTGCTTCCTTTAAAGTGCTATAAAAGGAAAATAACCATATGAAAATCAAAAACTTAATACTCTTACTAATAGGTATTATATTTCTTAATGCGTGTTCAAAACTTACAAAGGCCACAGATATTTTCACAAACCCAACTACACGTGAGCTTTATAAACGCGATTTTGTCACAGACACTATTCAATTTAATATCTGGCAGCAAGCCTATAAAAATGCATTTGCAGACAGTTTATCTATAAAACTACCTTATCTGGAAGAAGGTCATTATTATACAAATAGTGATGCTGTTTATAGTTATGATGTTAAGCTGGAACAAGGAGAGGTTTTTCATTTAGAAGCAGCCACAGATACTACTGCTACAAAAGTTTTTCTTGAACTTTACAAAAAAACTGGTGACAGTTTAAATCCCTATCAATCTATCGCAGAAAGTGACCTGAAGGATAAAGAACTTCACTATACCGTAGAAAATTCTGGCGATTATAAAGTTATCATACAGCCCGAAATACAGGCCAACACTAACTTTGCTTTAAAAGCTTACCGCACACCTATGTATCATTTCCCGGTAGTGGGCAAAGGTAATGCTGCCATACAAAGTTTTTGGGGTGCTTCTCGAGATGCTGGTGCTCGCAGACATGAAGGTTTAGATATATTTGCGCCGCGTGGTACTCCCGTAGTTGCAGCCACAGATGGCTGGATAAGCTCAACAGGCAATAGAGGTCTGGGTGGTAAACAGGTTTGGCTACGAGCTGGTCTATGGGGTAATTCTCTTTATTATGCCCATCTTGACAGTATTGCATCAACTCAGGGTCAGCGTGTAAAAACAGGAGATACATTGGGTTTTGTGGGCAATACCGGCAACGCACGCACAACACCTACACATTTGCATTTTGGTATTTACAGAGGTCGCGGCGGTGCTATAAATCCGTTGCCTTATGTTTTTGAAGGTACAGCTCCTTTGGCATCTACAGATGTGCATAAAGACATACATGAGAAAATCGTGGTAAAATCCAGCCGGGCAAATTTGCGTAATTCAGCTTTCGCGAAAGCTAAAAAAATAGGAGAAGCCACCAGAAGAGATACATTAGAATTATTGGGGCGAAGCGCCAACTGGCTCCACGTAAGAACTGCAGATGCACAAGACGCATTTATACACGAGAGTCTTGTACAGGGAATTTAGCAATTAAATGTTTCACAGTTGCATCTGTAAAAAACGCTGTATATTTAGGCTTCTTACTTAAATTACAACGATGTCGTTATTCTCAAAGGTCAAAGGCACTATCAATCTATTAAAATCTATAGATATGGACGCCTTGACAAAACTCTCACAAAAAGTAGATCTAACTCAGGTAATGAGCGCCGTAGGTGAATTAGATGATCGCCAGCTTAAAGGCTTGATGAAAATGCTCACCACTCAGGCAAAAAAAGGGCAGCACAACCTGCCGCCTATAGATGGCGATTTTTACAACCTCAGCCTAAAACTTACGCCTGAAGAGCGCGAGATACAATTAAAGGTGCGTCGCTTTATGGAAGATGAGATAAAACCAATCGCTAACAAATACTGGAACAAGGCCGAGTTTCCACACCAGATCATACCAAAACTGGCAGAGCTAAATGTGTGTGGTATCGCTTATAAAGGCTATGGCTGCCCCAATCAGTCATTTTTGATGGAAGGTATTCTGGCTGTAGAAATGGCGCGGGTAGATGTTTCCATTTCCACATTTTTTGGTGTTCATAGTGGTCTCGCAATGGGTTCTATCTATTTATGCGGAAGCGAAGAACAAAAACAGGAATGGTTACCAAAAATGCAACGCTTTGAAAAAATTGGTGCCTTTGGTCTCACTGAACCTGAAGTAGGATCTGCTGTTGCCGGCGGACTAGGAACTACCTGCAGACAAGAAGGTGAAGAATGGGTTTTAAACGGCCAGAAAAAATGGATAGGCAACGCTACTTTCTCAGATATAACAATAATCTGGGCTAGAGACGAGGTTTCTAATCGCGTAAAAGGGTTTATTGTTCGTAAAGAGAACCCCGGCTTTAAAGCCGAAAAGATCGAAGATAAAATGGCTCTGCGCACCGTACAGAATGCACTTATTACTTTAACAGATTGCCGCGTACCTGAAAGTGACCGTCTACAAAACGCCAATTCATTTAAAGATACTGCTAAGGTTTTACAAATGACTCGTGCCGGAGTAGCATGGCAAGCCGTAGGCTGCGCCCGAGGAGCTTACGAAAGCGCTCTAAAGTATACGAAAAAGAGAGAGCAATTTGGTCGCCCCATAGCGAGTTTTCAATTAATACAAAATCATTTAGTAGAAATGCTGTCTAACCTTACAGCGATGCAAACTCTGTGTTTTCGCCTTTCAGAAATGCAGGATGCGGGCATCTTAACTGATGAGCACGCTTCACTTGCTAAAGTGTTCTGCTCTTTGCGTACACGTGACGTTGTTAGTCGCGCACGCGAAGTAATGGGCGGTAACGGTATTTTACTGGAATATGATGTTGCAAGATTTGTAGCTGATGCTGAAGCCATCTATTCATATGAAGGCACAAAAGAGATCAATTCACTTATCGTAGGCCGCGCAATCACAGGTTACAGCGCCTTTGTGAGTTAAGAAATAATGAGTTGAACTATGATACCACTTCCTGGATTTATAATTGAAGAATTAAAAAATCATATTTTAAAAGTTTGCCCAAGAGCTCAAAACGGATGGGAGTTTGCGAATCAAGATGAAGATACATTAACAGGAGATTTTTTAGGAAATCTAAGAACGGATTGGCACACGACGCAAAACTACGAATGGCGTTTCCTGTATAAATAAGATTAGAGGACGAGGAAAAGGAGCATTAGAAAAAATCGTTGGAACTAATGGAATAATCACAATTCACTATCAAAGCCCTTCCCTTAGAGAAAGTTATTATAAATCTTTGGTTTTTCAAGCAAAAAAAATAAACAACAGAATTGATGAAAAACAATGGGATAAAATGAAAATTTTTTTCCCTAATGGGAATGCGATTTTTAGTTACGGACCACAGGAATATAAATGTATCTACGATGACTATCATACCGAAATGAATATATGCGAGTTGATTGCCAAAAGATTTTTAGAATGTAAAATTGGCATTGAAGGTCTGTACTATGATCATAATGAGAATAAATTTGTCCGACCCAATAATTTAAAACTAAAAGGAAGAATTAAGGAAGAATTAATAATTCAAGTATTCAAAAACCCATAAAAGCACGTGAATATCTTTATTGCCTCCTATCCTCATCTTATAAATCAAAAATAGCCTGAAGACCCTAAAATATTTTAGGGTGACGCTAAATAGAAAAGCCTTCCAGAATTAAGTTTCTGGAAGGCTTTTCTATTTATTTTCAATCAATTTATGGTGCGGGGTTAGGAAATGCTGTGTGTACATTTTCTATCTCGTCAAGAATTTCCTGTGAAAGACTTAAATTAATGCTGTCTATATTTTCGCTTAGCTGTTCAACACTTGTTGCTCCTATAATATTTGCGGTAATAAATGGTCTTTCGGTTACAAAGGCGAGAGACATTTGGGCAAAGCTCAGCCCGTATTTATGGGCTATCGTTCTGTAGTTTCGCGTAGCTTCAAAACTGTTCTCGCTGTGATAGCGTTTGTATTGTGGGAAAAGTGTAACCCGTGTTCCTTCAGGTTTGTTGCCATCAAGATATTTACCGGTAAGTGTACCAAAACCTAAAGGAGAATACGCCAGCAAGCCCACACCTTCACGATGTAGAATTTCTGTAAGACCTATTTCATCTTTTCTATTTAAAAGATTATATGGGTTTTGTACGGTGATCATTTTTGGAGCTCCCTTTCTGGCTTCTTCCAGGTAACGCGACAGTCCGTATGGTGTTTCATTACTTACACCTATATGTCTAATTTTTCCCTGAAGAATAAAGCTGTCTAAAGTCTCAAGTACCTCAGCAAAATTGTCTTCCCACTCTTCATCATGATCGTGCTCATAGCCTAGCTTACCAAAGAAATTAGTGTTACGATCTGGCCAGTGCAACTGATATAAATCAATATAATCTGTTTGTAAACGCTGCAAACTTTTATCGATAGCATCTGCTATTTCTTCTTTTGCAAAACCACCGGTGCGAATGTGTTTAGTCATTTCGGCGGGGCCAGCTATTTTCGATGCTATAACAAGATCATCTCTCTTGCCTCTTTTCTTTAACCAGCTTCCTATAATTTTTTCGGTGCTTCCCTGCGTTTCTTCTTTTGCAGGTACGCTATATAATTCTGCGGTATCTATGAAGTTAATACCTTTTTCTACAGCATAATTAAGCTGGGCATGACCTTCTGCTTCTGTATTCTGTTGACCCCAGGTCATGGTGCCCAGACATAATTTACTTATTTCTATATCTGTATTAGGTAGTACGGTATATTTCATTGAATGTTTTTTCGCCGGAAGGCATAAATTTAAAGTTGGCAAAGTTAAACCATCGCACTTGTAACATACCGCCATATAAGCGAAAAACCCTCTTAAAAAGAAGGTTTTTCATACTTTAAAGCCGATTTTTATATATCGTTGAGCAGTTTTGTTACCTCATCTAGTTTTGGAGTAAGCACTACTTCAATGCGTCTGTTTTTTGCTTTTCCTTCTGCTGAAGTATTTTCGGCGACGGGAGCAAATTCTCCACGGCCGGCAGCAGTAAGATTTTTGGGGTCTATATTTTTGTTTTCACTTAACAAATGCACAATTGCAGTTGCTCGTTTTGTTGAGAGATCCCAGTTGTCTTGTATTTGTCCGTTACCACCGTAAGGCACATTATCTGTATGGCCTTCTATTAATACAGAAATATCGGGGTTTTGTGCTAGCACACTTCCTAATTGCTGTACAGCCTGTCTACCTTGAGTACCTACCATCCAGCTACCGCTATCAAAAAGTAATTTATTCTCAAGAGAAACATACACTTTACCATCTCTCTGCTCTACGGTAAGACCTTTACCTTCAAAATCTACAAGCGCTTTTGAGATCGCGTCTTTTAAAGCACGCATAGAGGCGTCTTTTGCAGCGATCATACTCTCAAGTTCATCTACACGATGTGAACGATCTGCCAGATCTCGTTGCAATTTGTCAAGCCTGGTTTGCTCTGCAGCCAGCGCCGCCTGCTTCTCATCAAGTTCTTTTAACAGCTCCCTGTTTTTTTGTGAGTTCTCTGCAAGACGAGCAGAACTGTTAGCCTCTAAGGCGTCGTAAGAAGATTGCAGATTTTCTAGATTAGATTTCGCGGCAGCGTATTCTCTTGCCAGCTTATCCCGTTCTGCTGTGGCTTTGTCTAGTTCTGCCTGCAGCTTGTTAGCTTCAGTTTTAAATTGGTTTTTCAGACTTTCAGAATCGGTCAAATCGCTCTTTAAATCGCGGTTTTCAGCCTTTAAATCGGCGTATTTTCCTTCAAGGTCTTTGTACACTTTGGCTGATACACATGACGCTAATAAATAGCTACTCACAAGCAACACACAAATTTTTTTGATCATGTTTTTAATAATTATTGTTAGTTAAAGTTAAGAAGCTGCAAGATCTGCCACGCCGCTAATTTCTACCAATAACGGGCAATGGTCACTATGCATTGCATCTGGTAGTATAACGGCTCTTTTTATATTTTCTTTTAATGGCTCACTAACCATATTGTAATCTATACGCCAGCCTTTATTGTTAGCTCGGGAATTTGCTCTGTAGCTCCACCAGGTGTAATTGTCTGGCTCCTTATTTAGATGCCTGAAAGAATCTACAAAGCCACTATCTATAAAACCGCCTATCCACTCACGTTCTACAGGTAAAAAGCCGCTCGTGTTTTGCAATCGCACAGGATCGTGAATATCTATAGCCTCGTGACAAATATTGTAATCACCACCAATTATAAGATTAGGACGTTCTTGTTTTAAACCGTTAATATAAGTCTGAAAATCTGCCATGTACTGCAGTTTATGATCAAGACGTGCGATGTTTGTCCCGGAAGGTAAGTACAGGCTCATTACAGAAATATCACCAAAATCTACCCGTATGTTACGACCTTCAAAATCCATGTAGTCAACACCTGTCCCAAAAACAACATTATCTGGTTCTTTTTTGGTCAAAATCGCAACTCCGCTATATCCCTTTTTCTGGGCGCTAAACCAATAATTATAATAACCCAACGCTTTAAAAAGTTCAAGATCTAGTTGGTCTGCATTTGCCTTTGTTTCCTGAATGCACAGCACATCAGGATCTGCCTGTGTGATCCATTCAAGCAGGCCTTTTCGTATTGCTGCTCGTATTCCGTTGACGTTATATGAGATAATTTTCATTATGTAATTTTTGCAAAAAGCGCTAAGGTACTTAATCGATGTGTACACACAAATATTATCTATATTCTGGCAGAGGCTGCTCAAACTATTTAAAGTTTAAATTTGGAGCCGTTTCATACTTTTTAGATTATCTCTTAGTTTTAACCATTAATGCGCAACATTTCTCTGGTATTTTTTCTTCTCTTAGCAAGTCTCGCATTTGCGCAGGATAAGACTGACCCAGATTTTAGAGTAAAAAAGTTTGCCTTAAGAGACACGATCGTTCTTGACTCAGTAAGTATAAACAGTTCATTTTTTCAGGTTTTTCTCAAGAACGGGCAGCAGCTCGATTCTACTGCGTATTCTATAGATTATGGAAAAGCGGTGTTTAGCTTTCGCGAAAGCGACACATCTCCGCCAGATACGCTTATCTTTAAATACCGTGTCTACCCTGAGTTTCTGACCAAAAAATATTTTTTATACGACCGCGATAAGATCGTAAACAGCACCGGGAATCTACAAAAAGCGTATGCACTTTCTAAAGAGCGTGACCTGACAGATTTTACACCTTTTGATGGCCTGCAGACCTCGGGAAGTATTGTGCGCGGAGTTACGGTAGGTAACAATCAAAACAGCACCGTAAATTCAGAATTAGATCTTCAAATCAGTGGGCAATTAAGCGATAAAGTGGGACTTCGTGCTTCAATTCAGGATGCAAATATCCCGCAGCAGGAAGGTGGTTACTCGCAGCGACTTGATGAGTTTGACCAGATCTTTATCGAGCTATACAGTGACAACTGGAATATACGCGCAGGTGATATCAATCTTGAAAACAACACTTCTTACTTTGGCCGATTTAATAAAAAAGTTCAGGGACTCTCTCTTAGCGGAAGAATTGACAATGCAGAGAGTGAAACCGATCTTTTTGCTACCGGAGCCCTCGTTAAAGGTGTTTTTACACAAAGCCGGTTTACCGGGCAGGAAGGTAATCAAGGTCCATATAAACTTACCGGACCTAACGGCGAGTTGTATGTGCTTATCGTTTCTGGCAGTGAGCGTGTTTTTGTAAATGGAATTTTGCTGAAACGTGGCGAGAATGAAGATTATGTAATTGATTATAACGCCGGCGAAATACGATTTAACCCCACCTTCCCCATTAACAGTGAGATGCGTATTAGTGTAGAATATCAATACAGCGAACAGAATTTTACACGTATAATCGCCTACGCCGGTGGTGGTTATAAAACCGACGATGAGAAATTGACATTACGCGCACATGTTTATTCTGAAAATGATGCTAAAAACCAGCCTTTATTACAAAATCTAAATGCAGATCAGGTTGACATTTTACAAAGTGCAGGCGATGACAAAAGCGCTATGATTGCACCCAGCGCAACTGCAGACTCATATAGTGACAACAAAATTCTCTACAGAAAAGATATTGTGAATGGTCAGGAAATCTTTGTGTTTTCTAATAATCCTGATGACGAACTATATAATGTGCGCTTTTCTCTTGTGGGAGCAAATCAGGGCAATTACATTTTAAGCAGTAATAATGCAATTAGCAGAATTTATGAATATGTAGCGCCAGTAAACGGAGTACCACAGGGAAATTATGCGCCGGTTGTTCAGCTATTTGCTCCTACAAAACTACAGATGGCTGTGGTGCAGGGAAACTATGAACCCACAGAAAACACAAAAATATTTTTTGAAGGTGCCGGAAGCAAAAACGACCTTAACCTATTCTCAGATCTCGACGATCAAAATAACGACGGTTTTGCCGGAAAAATCAGCCTACAGCATCAATTATTGGCTAAAAACGAGCAAAAATCGCTGGATGTTTCTGCAAATATTGATTACATACAAGACAGTTTTACAAATGTAGAGCGCACATACAATATCGAGTTTAACCGCGATTGGAACCTTCCTCTTTTTACGTCAGGCGATCAGACATTTATAACCACCGCCCTGCACTATACAGATGAAGACAAATTACTGGCAAATTACACTTTTGAGAATCTCAATTTTGGTGACTCTTTTGCCGGAAATAGGCATTTATTTACCGGTTTTTTAAACGGGAAAAAAATACGCGCTTCTGTCAATACAAGTTTTCTAAATACGAAGGCAGACACCACAGATACCAGATTCTTCCGCATTTACAGTCAGGCGGTATATGATCTTAAGAAAGCATGGGTGGGCGCCCGTTTAAGAGCTGAAGATAATCAGGTAGAAAATAATATTTCGCGAAAGCTGGATGCATTAAGTCAGCGATTTACTTCTTATGAAGGATTCACCGGTGTGGGAGACAGCACCAATGTTTTTGTAGAAGTGGGTTATAGATTTCGTGTAAACGATAGCCTTAAGGGCGAAAATTTATCGCGTGTAAACACGAGTAACACCTACTATTTAAAATCACAATTGGTTAAAAACAGCAGCACTTCGTTGGGTCTTTTTGTAAACTACAGAACCCTGGATTACTCCGATGAGAATATTGAAAAAGAGCGATCCTTAAATTCCAGACTTATTTATGACCAAAGTTTTTTTAACGATATCATACGCTGGAATACCGTTTTTGAAACGAACAGCGGGACCTTACCTCAACAGGAATTTACGTACGTAAAAGTTGATGAAGGGCAGGGCACATACACGTGGAACGATTATAACGGCAATGGCGTACAGGAGCTGCAGGAATTTGAAGTGGCGCAGTTTAGGGATGAAGCAGATTTTATAAAAATATTGCTACCTAATCAGGTGTTTGTACGCACCCATCAAAATAAACTAAGTCAATTACTCACATTTAATTTTCAGCAATGGTCCGGGCAAAATGGATTTAAGAAATTTGCTTCTCATTTTTACAACCAGACCAGTTACTTAATAGATCGCAAGATTTTGCGAGATGGTGATAATTTTGACATCAACCCGTTTAACGATAGCAGCGACGAACTGGGACTTAACCTGAGCGTGCGTAACACCCTCTTCTATAACCGTGGTCAACAGAAGTATTCTACAAGCTATACGTATCTGGCTACAACCACTAAAAATCTCCTTTCTATAGGGCTTCAGGAAAATGAACTGCGCAATAATCAATTCAACTTTTTGCACCGCATCAAAGAATCGTATCTCTTTAATTTGAAGAGCGAAATAGGAAGCACAAAGAGCACTTCAGAAAATTATGAGAATAGGAATTTTGACATTTCAAACATTAATATTTCACCTAAAATTTCATACTTATTTACCGATTTTTCCCGTCTGGAAGCGTTTTATTCCTTCGGAAAAAAGGATAATGAGCTGGGCGATATGGAAAATTTAAAACAGCAAAATCTGGGTCTCGCCTTCTCATACAATAATGCAGAGAAAATCTCATTAAATGGCGAGGTGAAATACATCAAAAATAGTTTTACCGGAAGCCCTTTTTCTCCTGTTGCTTACCAAATGCTTGAAGGTTTACAGCCGGGAACCAACTTCACCTGGAATTTGCTGGCACAGCGGCGGCTTACCAAGTTTCTTGACCTTAACATCTCCTATTTTGGCAGAAAAAGTGAAAATACGAGAACAATTCACACCGGGAATGTGCAGTTACGGGCTTTCTTTTAGTAAATTTATGTATTATGAAATCTCAACTATCTTTACTCAAATATGCCTTATTCTGCTTCACCATATTCTCCTGCTCTGCGCTGCAAAAATCGGGCTCAGAAGGTGAAAAATCGACCGCAGACATGAAATACTCGTTTGATACTGAAGGCCTTTTAGAAGGTCGTGTTATCGCTTCTCAGGAAGCTAACGATTGCCCTTTTGTAATTGAAGTTCTAAATAAAAAGCTGCCTTATTATCTCGACCCGGTAAATCTGGATGAAGAATTTAAAAAGGACAGTCTTGAGATCTTTTTTGAATATACGGGCATGCGCATGGCTAACCGCTGTAAAAAAGCGTTGCCGGTAACTTTATCTAATGTGCATTTTAAATAAGCCGAAACTTTTATTTCACAAGAATTTTCTTGACTCCGCCGGCTCTTTTGTTGCCTAGTCGCACAATGTATATCCCGGGAGCTGCGTAAGACATATCAAGATCGTACTCATATCTTCCGCCCTCATTAGGTATCCAGTTATATACAAGTGTTTGACCTAAAAGATTATAAACAGAAAATGCCATATCGCCGCTTGCTTCCAGACTTTCTAGCGATACCGTATACTTGTTTTTTTCATTCTCAATGATATTGAGTTCTACGGTACTTATTTCTTCATCTTCTACGCCCAGAGAATCATAGATCTCTGCCATATAATCATTTGTACGACCGTATTCTAAAGGATCGCAGGCTAAGGTAACATCACCATCACCATCTTCATCTTCACCGCGCACTCTCATCTTATGCTTCCCTAATGCTGCACCTCGCGGTAGCGTAACGGTAAATTCTGTATCAGTATCTGCAAAATCGACAGTTCCCTGAGCTACTATCTCATCAGTATCGAATACGCTGTCATCATTAAAATCAATAAAAATAGCAAAGACAGAATCTTCATAACCTGTCTGCAGCGTTCCTGTAACGGTAGGCTCTTCCGTATCAAATTTTACCAAGATATCATTATCTCTTGCATAACCCGTTGCATTGCATTCAGTCTCAATATGAACTCCTTGGAGGTCTAATATTGTCACACCGTCGTTATCAGACTCACAATTACCTTCAGGCTTACATATATCAACATATATCGCGGTAGAATAATTATCGTTACTGTGATCTGAGTCATCTGTTAAATTTGTACTTGCTGTAATATTATAAGCGCCTAATTGAGCAAAATTGTAAGTTTGAGCGAAAGTAAAATCTACAGTAGTTTGTGAGGGTAAGATTCCTGTGAAGTTTTCAGTCACCTGCGCATCGCCATTTACAGAATACGTTACCGGAAAATTAGACTGCGCAGTTCCCCCATAATTATAAAGACTTATAGTGATGTTTTCATCATTATAATTACTTCCAGAAACAGGGGCAGTAAGAGCTGTAACACCTAAATCTTTATCCCACAAATGAGTAACATTTTCAGCGTACCTGTCATTATCTGGATCTTCGTCTCCTTCTAAACTCGTCCAGCCTTCTATCGCATACGTTTTGCCTTCTGTAGAAAGATCTGCTGTAGTAGAGAATGTGTAGGTTCCATATTCTTCAAAAGCCAATGTACCTGTGAACATTTCGGTTACAGGAGTTCCGCCATCAATACTATAAGATATAGGAAAATTTGACTTTTCATTATTGCCTAGATTACGAATTCTTATGGTGACAGATTCAGCATTGCTTAAGAAGTCATCTTGTGGAGCAGTGATCTCAACAATCTCAACATCATTATCAAAGGGTGGCTCAAGCTGAAAAACGCCTACCACATCTTGCCTGGTAGGATTAAAATATTCTGAAACAAACCAAAACTTCTTATCATCTTCAGGATCTACAGTGAGATGTGTATAATCGCCGTATCGCGATTCTTCTGCATTATCACTCCCCTGTGCAATTAGCGTTTCTGGTATTGTCATAGAACCTAATTTATCACTTGCAAACCTTCCCGTATATTGTATCGCAACATGTTGTGTCTCGCTTACCGTAGAATAACCCATGCCAATATTTCCTTTGCTATCCATCGCCATACTGGCCGCAAAAGCATTCTGCACAGTGGGAGAAACATATGTTCCTTCCTGATAAATAGACCATGGCTGGCCGTCCCCGCTCTGTCTTAATTCATACCATCTTATCCCGGCTTTTTCTTCTACACCACCTTCTACGTCTACAACGAAATTAAATACTACAGAATTGTAGGTATCAAATTGCCTGAACTGCGCCTGATTCATAATCGTAGCCTGTAATGCATCCAGATCTGGAATAACCGCATCGGGATTAGCAGGATCTCCCGGTTGTGATAAATTTGAAAAGGAACCACCATCAAAAACACCATTAAATGCTGCAGTTGTGAGTTCTACAGGTTGTGAGATTGTAGAATTAAGCGGGTCGTTCCAGTCTACACTTACACTCCATAATTTTAAATGATCGTCATCAACACCAGACCAGGCATCATCCTGCATGTAAACAACAGTGGCCGGGCCGCTTGCAGGCATATTCCTATTACCTACATTAAACACTTGTGGACTATAAAAGCCACTCAATTCTATTCCGGGTAAGGGAAAAGAAAGAATTCTCGCATCTTCACCCACTAACATTTTATCGCGTTCTATTGCAAAAAGAGCGTCTACCCCTGTACTTTCTGCACCAAGAATATTAGCCGTAACATAGTAACCATCGTGCCATATAGAGAATTTTGCGTAATCAGGAAACGCATTTGTTTCAAGACCCGTTGTATAAATATACCAGCCATCATTAATAGGATCGCGCCCTTTAGAAATGGCCATATTCAAACCGTTAGGTGAATCATCAAATTCTGTAATTATATATCTGTCTGCTGGTGCGTCATACAATACAATAGGATCGCCTAGTTCATTGCCCGGAAAAAGTGTCGCAAGAGATGCTTCATTCATCAAGGGATTTCCCTGTTTATCAAAAATTCTAAAAGCCGAGTTCCAGGCTGTTATATAATGGTTAGGACCAGCAGCCCCTGTAGGATCTGATGGCGCAGCTCTTAAATTGCCGTTACCCACATCAAATACAAAAAGGGGGCTATCTTGTATTTGTAATTTTGTCTGTGTTTGAGTTTGAGTTTGGTTTTTAACTAAAGGGTCATTCCCTTTAGGAAAACCTTTGCCCGGCACAACCTTATTGGTTCCTCTGCGTTTAGGATTCACTTCTTCACTTTCACCTGAAAGATCTGGCGGCACCAGACTACCTGTTTTTATCTGCTCTGCTATACTTTTTGCTTCTCCTATTAAATGAAAATTACCGATGGTACGTGGAGTCACCTTTTGTGCAAAAGCACTAGTTGAAAATAGAACGCCTATTATCAGGCAACCGAAAAAATTAAAGTAAGAGTTTCTCATCAAAGCAGGAAAATGTAATTAAAACAAACAGGCACAGTGCATTAAACTTACGAAAGTTTTATTGCATCAGATTTAAAAAAAGCCCCTTTTTTAAGGGGCTTTTCTATCAATTCTTTATTTCATCCAGTATCTGAAATCTACTTTTTTATGAATGATAGCAGCTAGTTCTGATATCTTTACACGATGCTGTTCCATAGTGTCACGATCTCTTATTGTTACTGTATTATCTTCTAAAGTATCGTGATCTACAGTTATACAATATGGCGTACCTGCTGCATCCTGTCTTCTGTATCTGCGACCAACAGCATCTTTCTCATCGTAAGCCACATTAAAATCCCACTTTAGATCATCAATTATTTGCTGCGCAATTTCTGGCAACCCATCCCTTTTAATTAAAGGAAGAACAGCCGCTTTAACAGGTGCAATCACTGCAGGAATTTTAAGAACGGTTCGTGTTGTTCCATTTTCTAGTTCTTCATCTTGTAAAGACTGTGAGAAAACAGCAAGAAACATTCTATCAAGACCAATAGATGTCTCTATTACATAAGGCACGTAGCTTTTATTTAGCTCTGGATCAAAAAATTGAAGTTTTTTACCAGAATGCTCTTCGTGAGCTTTAAGATCAAAATCTGTACGGGAATGAATCCCCTCAAGTTCTTTGAAACCAAACGGAAAGTTGAATTCTATATCTGCTGCTGCGTTTGCATAATGCGCTAATTTATCATGATCGTGAAATCTATAGTTCTCCTGACCCAAACCTAGAGATAGATGCCATTTAAGACGCGCTTCTTTCCAGTATTCATACCATTTTGAATCTTCACCCGGGCGTACAAAGAATTGCATTTCCATTTGCTCAAACTCGCGCATTCTAAATATGAATTGTCTTGCAACTATCTCATTTCTGAAAGCTTTACCGGTTTGTGCAATACCAAAAGGAATTTTCATTCTTCCAGATTTCTGTACATTCAGGAAGTTTACAAATATCCCCTGTGCAGTTTCCGGACGAAGAAAAAGATCTGTAGCATTCTCTGCTGAAGCTCCTAGTTTTGTACCAAACATTAGGTTAAACTGGCGCACATCTGTCCAGTTTTTAGAACCTGTTTCAGGATCTGCAATGCCCAACTCCTCTATAAGCGCTTTTACATCTGCAAGATCTTCCGCTTCAAGCGAGCGAGCCATACGTTGTATTACCTGAGTTTGTTCTTCTCTGTATCGTAATACACGTGCATTTGTAGTTACAAACTCCTCCTCATTAAAGGCATCACCAAAACGTTTTTTCGCCTTAGCGATCTCTTTTTCGGCTTTTTGATTGAGTTTTTCGGCATAATCCTCAATGAGAACATCTGCTCTATAGCGCTTCTTAGAATCTTTGTTATCAATTAAAGGGTCATTAAAAGCATCTACGTGTCCTGAAGCTTTCCAGGTTGTGGGATGCATAAATATTGCGGCATCAAGACCTACAATATTCTCGTGAAGCTGTACCATACTCTTCCACCAGTAATCTCTTATGTTCTTTTTAAGTTCTGCTCCATTCTGCCCATAGTCATAAACAGCGCTTAGGCCATCATAGATCTCACTACTGCCAAAAATATAGCCGTACTCTTTAGCGTGTGAAATAACTTTTTTAAAATGATCTTCCTGCTGTGCCATGAATCGATGCTTTTTTATAGATTTTTAAACAATGGGCAAAAGTAAAAAAACCAAGCTTACTCTTTGTTCTTTAGACCTTATTTTTAATTAAGTTCTAAAACTGCAGATCTAAGTAAACGTGCATCTTCAAAAATGTTAACCTGATACAGGCCTTCCTCAAAGCTATCTTCTGTAGAAGTGGCCAGAATGCACATTTTCATCTCGGCATTGCTGTAATTTATGGTCTTAGAAGCGCTGTAGATAAGAAGGTCTTCACCAAATTCCTGAGTCTTATGTGCTCCTATCACATTATTCTGTGGATTAATAATCTGCAAAAAGATAGTATGCTCACCTGTTTTAGCCAGTGGATTCTCGTTTATGGTAAAACAGATTTCGATATCATCAATACGCCTGGCCCTGCTATTCTCGATCTGTTTGCCGCTGGATCTTACAATCACGCCCGCCGGTTCAAGATTACTAATGGTTAACTGCGAGCCTTTCTCAATCTCTTTTTGAAGATTAAGATTTGTGACCTGAAGAGAATCACGCTCAACGATAGTCTCACCAAAGGCTTCTTCTGTATTAGTTTTCTCTGCTATCAAAGCCTCATTTAGCTGCGTAAGACTGTCTGCTCGTTGCAGAAGCACATCTCTTTCACTACGCAGGTGTCTAATTTCTATGCGATAGTTCTGTAAGACAACCTGAGTTGCTTCAGATTCTTTAAGCGTGTCAAGCAAACCCTGAATGCGCTCTTTAGCAGCTAATAACTCCGTTTGCAGCACCTGAGTTTCGGCAATTTCATCGTTATATTTTTTAAGAATATCCTTGAGTTCACCTTCTATCATTTCTTTTTCACGTATTAGAACAACCTCATTGCTCTGCACCTGATTGTAAAATTTTATTGTATAAATACCCAGCCCTAAAAGCAAAAAGGTAAGAATAGCAGTAAGTGTTTTTAAAGCATTACTATTACTAGTTGCGCTCATAAATCGTCTTTCTAAGTTTCTTTGATTAACTTGACTTAAAGTACCAATTTTTTAAACCAAATCAAGTGCGGTCTTTATTTAATCTTTTTTATCCTAAAACATGTAAAGCATGCGATACCGTTCTTGATTATGGCGAAGATATAATTTGCACCTCATGCAGGCATAGATTACCTGTAACAGGTTTTCATTATGTAACGGAAAAACCCATTCAAAAATTGCTTTATGGGCGTGCAGATATTGAATTGGGCACCGCTCTTTTCTACTTTGACAAAAAAACGTTAGTTCAAAATCTAATTCATAATCTTAAATACAGAGGCGACAAATCTATAAGTACTTTTCTGGGTAAATGGCTAGGGCAGGAATTAGCAGAACTAGAAAACTATTGCCAGATAGACTGCGTTGTTCCTGTACCGCTACATCCTAAAAGAAAACGAAAAAGAGGATACAATCAAGTCTCAGGTTTTGGTAAAGCAATCGCAAAATCTATTAATGCTGATTACGTAGACGATGCCTTAGTGCGCACAAGATCTACGCGTACTCAGGTATTTATGGGCAGAGCCACAAGAAGCAAAGATGTTTTAAATTCGTTTGATATTAGAGAGTTTACTAACCTACAGAACAAACACATACTATTAGTTGATGACCTTATTACAACAGGAGGCACGATAGAAGGTTGTTATCTGGCTCTTAAAAAGATTAAAAACGTAAAAATTAGTGTGGCCGTAATGGCAATAGCACAATGAGAATTTTCGTTTACACGAAAAATAAATCGTTACTTTGCCGCGCTATGCTTCAAAACGGTGTAAAAATACTGCTTTCATTTCTCCTCCTGCTTCTGGTGGTAAATTGTGCTAAACGCGGCAATCCTACGGGCGGTCCTAAAGATGAGGATCCTCCTGTTTTTGTAAATGCGAGTCCACCTAATTATTCTACAAATTTTGAGGGGAATGAGATACGCATATATTTTGACGAATATATTAAATTAAAAGACCTGCAGAAGCAGCTTATAATATCACCGCCTATGAATCCGGCGCCGCTTATCACTCCACTGGGAAGCGCAGCTAAATATATTGACATTGAGATTCTAGATACGTTAATCCCTAATACCACATACGTTTTCAATTTTGGCAACAGTGTTGTAGATAATAACGAAGGCAATCCCTTTTCTTTTTTTAAATATGTAATGTCTACTGGTGATTATATAGATTCACTTTCTATAAAAGGTGTCATTAAAGACGCTTTATTGAGAGAGCCAGATGATTATGTTACTGTGATGCTTTACGAGGTAGACAGCACCTATTCTGATTCTGTTATCTATAAACAGACACCTCGGTATATTACCAATACTCTAGATAGCTCTGTTACTTTTGAGCTTAGTAATTTGCGCGAAGGTCGTTATCGCCTTGCCGCCTTAAAAGACGAGGATAATAACTACACATTTCAGCCAGAAAAGGATAAAATCGCCTTTTTTGACTCATTTATCGACGTACCTACAGACAGCACATATACACTTACGCTTTTCAGCGAAAATGAAACCAATGTTTCTCGACCCAAACAGGCGGGAGAACAGCGTGTAAGCTTTCCCTATACCGGCGCTAAAGACAGTATTGATATAGAATTGATCTCAGAAAAACCTGCTGGTTTTGAATCTTTAATCTCTTATAAAGAAGATATAGACACGTTGCGTTACTGGTACAAACCTCAGATTGAGAGTGACTCTTTAGTATTTCAGGTTAAAACTGAAAAAGCTACTGACACTTTGTATTTGCGCAAAAGGAAGATGAAAAAAGACTCGTTAACAATAAGTGCTCTCACCTCCAGCTCGCTTAAATTAGGTGACAGTATCAAACTGCAGGGGAGTATACCTCTGGTTGCTTTAGACGAAAGTCTTATTTCCTTAACAAAGGCAGATTCTTCTTTAGTAGATTTTAGCACCACATTGATACCTGAGCAAGCGCAGGTTATTTTTGGTTTTGAAACCGAAGAGAATGAAAAATACACATTGCAAATTCTGCCCAAGGCGTTAACCGATTTTTACGGAAGTACTAACGATTCTCTGGTCATTAAAAATTCTACTAAAGAATATGCTGATTATGGCGAACTCGAACTTACTTTAAAAAACGCCCAAAACTACCCATATATCGTTCAATTAGTAACAGAAAGCGGCGATGTAAAAAGAGAGCAGTATGCAAAAGAAGGTGAAACAGAATTTGCTTTCAGAATCGTAAATCCGGGTAAGTATTATGTGCGCCTTATAGAAGATTTAAATGCTAACGGCGTTTACGACACCGGGAATTATTTGGCAAGAAGACAACCAGAGACTATTATTTACTATCCGGAATTACAGGATGTGCGTGCTGGCTGGCTGCCAAAAATCACCTTTATTCTAGGTTCACCAGCAACTATTCCTGCAGCAGAAACGAGTCCTGATCTGCCAGAAAATTGAGGTTTTTTCGCGATTTTTGAAGGTTTATAGCCGATAATTGAGCGATAATTGTGACTTCTTTATCTTTCGCGAAAGCTAAAGTGCCTCCCAGATAATCGTAGATCCCGCTGTGACCGTTATATTCATAACCACCGCCATCAAGACCTATGCGATTCACGCCTACACAATATGCCATATTCTCAATAGCGCGTGCTTTAAGCAGTGTTTCCCATGCAAATACACGTGTTATCGGCCAGTTTGCCACATAGAGCAGAACGTCATAATTTGAAACGTTGCGGGAGAATACGGGGAAGCGCAGATCATAACAAACCTGCAGGCATATTTGCCAGCCTTTATAATCAATTATTGCTGGCTTCTTACCTTTTGTATAAACCTTATCTTCTCCTGCAAGTGTAAAGGTGTGTCGCTTGTCGTATTTATGAATTTCGCCATGTGGCGTTACAAAATAGAATCTGTTATAAAAATCCTGATGTACCTTAACCATTAAACTTCCTGCAATTGCAGCACCGGTTTTAACGGCTTGCTCTTTCATCCAGCTTAATGTTTCTCCTGGCTCATCTTCTGCAAGACCTTGAGGATTCATACTGAACCCTGTTGCAAACATTTCTGGCAAAACGATAATATCTACGTCCTCGAGATTTTTAAGTCTTTCAGTGAAGTATTTGCGGTTCTGCACCGGATTTTCCCAAGCCAAATGTGCCTGTACACCTGCTATTTTTAAAGTCTCCTGCATATTTTAAAAATACGAAAATCATTACGCTAAAGACAAAAATTCTTTGTCCTAAAAAACCAAAAGCTTCGGGATTAAAACTAAAAAACCCCTTGCGAATGCAAGGGGCTACGGAAAATTCTAAATATACTTATATATTTTAGTCGTGTAGTACGCGAACTTGCGCAGCTACCATACCTTTTCTTCCTTCTTCCTCAATGTATTCCACTTGATCACCTTCTTCAAGCACTTCACCGTTAAGACCGGTTGCATGAAC
>TARA_R110002020_G_scaffold67179_8_pt1 | contig 62660 bp, 58 predicted proteins | sample TARA_R110002020 | Tara Oceans TARA_R110002020 (sample SAMEA4396489) | marine metagenome | biome: Westerlies Biome; feature: [MES] marine water layer (ENVO:01000295) within the mesopelagic zone...; material: water (ENVO:00002006), including particulate matter (ENVO:01000060) such... | reverse complement strand
CTGGCGCTGCTGGCGCTGCTGGCGCTGCTGGCGCTGCTGGCGCTGTTTTTGGCTCAGGGGCAGGCTCAGGCTTAGGAGCAGGCTCAGGCTTAGGTGCAGGAACTACGGGACCAACAACCACAACAGCAATCCCGTCAGGCTCTACAAAATCATCAGGATCCAAAAGCGCTGCGGCGCTGTCTGCTACGCCAAAATAAGGCTCACCCAAATAGGGCGCGTCGCCGGGCACGGCGACAAAACTGACGGGATGAAAGCGGTGCTCGTTGGCAAAGGCCTCGGCCTCGGCCAGTGTCTCGCGTGCGACGGCGGCCACATGGGTTTTGGCACCGTCCATGCAGATATCATAGGCGAGGTCCGACAGATCATAGGGCGTCGCATCACGCAGGGCCGCTTCGGCGGATTTACGGCGTGCGTCGTCCGACAGGCCCATCGTGTCAATGGTGAGGTATTTGATCTGGCTGGCGGGGATGATCAGCTTGCTGCGCACGCCGCCCGGTTCGAGACTGGCGGCAGTTTTGCGCAGAACTGCCAACTCGCCCGCGAGATCGTCAGAGGACACAGAAACCTCACCAACCTCACGCCAGCCGCCTGCGGCGCGGTGCAACAGTTTGATGCCCTCGGAGGACAGAGAAAGAGCAAAATTAGGCTTCATGCGCTGCCTTTACTACGGTTTGATTAACCAACAACTTCGTACGTTGACAGGATACCGCACAGATGCACGCAAGAAAAGGTCCGCAGGCGGATTTCAGCGAAGGCAAGCGGGTTCCCCCGCACGGATCGGAGTTCGATCGTGCGGGGGAAGGGATCAGGCTGTGGCCTGTGCCAGCGCCTGATCCAGATCAGCGATCAGATCGTCCGCATCCTCGGTCCCGATGGAGACTCGTACCACGCTGGGGCCAGCGCCTGCGGCCTCTTGCTGTTCCGCCGTCAGCTGGCGGTGGGTGGTGGAGGCGGAGTGGATGATCAGCGAGCGGGTATCGCCGAGGTTGGCGACATGGCTGAACACCTCCAGCGCGTTCACCAGCTTGACGCAGGCGTCATAGCCGCCCTTGACCGCGAAGGTGAACAAGCCACCGGCACCTTTCGGGCAGACGGTTTTGCTGCGCTCGTAATAGGGCGATGATTCTAGGCCTGCGTAGGTGACGTAATCAATGCGGTCGTCTGCCTCGAGCCATGCGGCGATCTTCTTGGCGTTCGCCACATGGCGGTCCATCCGCAGGCTCAGGGTCTCGGTGCCCATCAGCGTGTAGTGGGCGGCTTGGGGGTTCATGGTCATGCCAAGATCGCGCAGGCCGATGGCGATGCCGAAGAAGGTGAAGGCCAGATTGCCGAAGGTCTCGTGGAACTTCAGGCCGTGGTAGGCAGGCTCGGGCGCGCTGAGCGAGGGGAATTTATCGGTCGCGGACCAGTCGAAATTGCCACTGTCCACCACGCAGCCGCCGGTGACGGTGCCGTTGCCGGTAAGGTATTTGGTGGTCGAGTGGACAACCAGCGTCGCACCATGCTCGATCGGGCGGCACAGGTAGGGCGTGGCGGTGGTGTTGTCGATGATCAGCGGGATCTGCGCGGCGTCCGCGATATCTGCAATCGCGCGCACATCCATGATGTAGCCGCCGGGGTTGGCAATCGCCTCGCCGAAGATGGCGCGTGTGTCATCGTTGATCGCGGCCTTGACCGCATCCAGATCGTCGAAATCCACAAAGGTGCAGGACCAGCCGAAACGTTTGATCGTGTGGCTGAACTGCGTGACCGTACCACCATAGAGCCGCGTGGAGGCCACGATGTTCTTTCCAGGGCTCATCAGCGGGAACAGCGCCATGATCTGGGCCGCATGACCGGAGGCGCAGCACACAGCGCCCACGCCGCCTTCCAGCGTTGCGATCCGCTCTTGCAGCACGGCCACTGTGGGGTTGGTCAGACGAGAATAGATAAAGCCGACCTCTTGCAGGTTGAACAGCGCCGCCGCGTGATCCGCATCGCGGAAGACATAGCCTGTGGTCTGGTAGATCGGCGTCTGGCGGGCGCCGGTGGCCGGATCGGGCCGTGCGCCTGCGTGAATTTGCAGCGTGTCAAAACCGTGTGTCATGTCTGTCTCCCTGATGAATGTCGCGCATAGCGTTACGGGATTGCCCCCATTCAGACAAGAGAGGCTTTGGGTTCAGGAACGTCCGTTGCTTGCGCGCGGCTCCGGCAGGAAACTGTTGCGGAAATCCGGTAGGGGCGGGAACGAATGTTCGGATAAGGCTGTGCTGTAGGTGCGGATTGCTCGTAATCCTTCACTGGCAGATCGGATTAGTTTGGCTTGCACATATATGACGCGGCAGGATCAATAGAATAGGTTTTCTCTCGCAGTGGCCCTTTGTGCCATGCCGGTGCAGAAAGCAGCTAGCGCATCCAGTAGCCGTTTGACTTCAGCTGGTTGCGGAGCGCTTGCTCCTTGCGCGGCAGGTTCTCGCGATCAAACAGCGCACGCGCTTTCAATCCGCGCCCCTGATAGATCATCCGCTTGATCGGGTCATAAGTCTTGAGGACTTTCTTGATCTTGTTCGGGGTCGTTACCTGTTCCAACACCTCAACCACACGATCGCTTTCGCGGGCATAGAGCAGGGGAAGCAGGCGATAATGACAGCTGACCGTGCCGTCCAGATACCCTTCGGGCAAGGCATCGCGGCCACCGCCCAACGCATGGATCACCAAGGGCAGGGCAATCTGGTCCAGCCACGGGTCAAAGCTCTGCGCGCATAGCTCGACCGGCGGAGTGTCGTTGATGGCCAGCGCATATTCCAGAAAAAGCTCTCCGAAAGCCCGCGGGCATTTGTAATAGAAAAAGCCTGCGTTGAAATAGAGATAGCGGCGCCAGTATTCGTCCGGCTGGCTCAGATCCAGCGAGCTTTCGAAATCGAGCCCGAATTTATCATAGAGCGATTTCCACAAGCCGGTGTAGCCCGGCCCGTAGAGCTGCGGTTCGGGCCAGGTGCCTTCGCGGCGCAGCGAGGCGGAAGGACGGTTGAAATCAAAGGGCACCGTGGACAGATCCCCCGTGATCAGCGTGTCGGTGTCGAAAAACACGAACGGCTCGCCTTCGGGGAGTGCCTGCAACATCTCGATCTTGTTGCCGAAGGGGTAGACCTCGCCGAAATGCGTGTTCTGGAAGGGGATGATTGCCGCGCCCAATTCGGCCAGCGCGTCGCGCAGGGGTTGGTTGTTGATGGCGGGGTCTTTCGTCCAGCAGGGGCCTGCCTGCGGCTCGGCCACGATCACACGGCCCCTGAAGTCGGGGCTCATCTCGCGCAGGGAGGCGACAAAAATCAGTGCTTCATAGGCCAATCGGCCCTGTTGGCCCACGATGACGACGTTGAAGTCTTGTGTTTCGACTGCTGGTTTTGCTGCCGTTGTGCGTGCCATGTTCTGTTCCCGACTGCCCGTACGTTTGCCACTCGGCGCATTTGGTAAACAGTATAGAAGCCGTGGGGTGATTGGAAAGCAGCCTTTTTGGACATGGGTGCGATGGCGCGACCGGGTCACGCGCACAGCTGGCTAACCCGGCGATGTGCAATAGCGCATGATTCGCGGTGAAAAAGTCCGGATCAACAAAATGCAAAACCGGCTTTGATTGTTTTGGCTATGGAAACCTGAATGTGGCGAAAGAAGGGCCAATGTGTCTTGATCAGGGCAATTGTGTCGGTGATGTGTCCCAATCAAAAATTTAGCTCACCACGTCGACAATACTGTGCATATCCAATTTGCATTATCTTTTGTTAACGATCGGGACTTCTAGCCATGAGCGCATCAAACTCCATTACAATTACACTCGGCTGCGATCCGCAGACGATTGTCACAATTTCTGAAACTGATACAGGCACATTGTTCGTTGATGTGCGGTCTGCAAATCCGGCAATGCCCGTTGACCTTGATGGTGTATTTTTCAACCTTTCCGACGACAGCACGCTCGACAGCCTCAACATTTTTCCAGATGCCAACACCGGCTCAATCTTCTCGCCGGTTACAGGCGTGCAGGCGGCGGCTGACAGTGTGAATACGCTGTCGAATGGCGCGCAGGTGGCGGATGGTTACGATGTGGGCATCCAGTTCGGTACTGTTGCCAGCTCCACAGAAGGTCAGGTCGGTGCGGCGAATTTCACGCTCTCCTCCGACAACGGTCCGATGAAGATCTCTGATCTTAATATCAACAGCTTTGCGACCGTAGTGGACAGCGACGGCGGCAATGGGCAGGTTCTGACCGCGGGTGATGTGGCAGGGGCCGATCCTGTGCTGGTCAGCAAGGAAGTGCTGTTTAACGATTTCAACAACATTCACGAGCCCGAAGACTCGGGCATCGTGGAAGGTCACACAAACTGGCAAGCGGCCTGGGGCAAGTTGGTCACCAACAGCCACAACGAAGGTGTGCTGGCGTTGAAAACGGTCGCGACTGACGGTCCGGCGACGCTCAGCTTTGATGCAAATGTTCACAACACCCATCTGTTCGAGAACTCCGGTTCCATGGCCGACAGCCTGCGTGTCGAGGTCAGCATCGACGGTGGCAAATGGGTGCTGCTGGATAAATTCATGGTCAATGATGCAGGCACTGCGATCGTCGGCTCGGAAACCGGCCAGACCTTTGGCAACTCCGCTGGCAACATCAGCTATGAGGGCGGCATTCTGGATACGGCCGAAGCCACCGTTCAGTTCCGCTTTGTCTCCGATGTGACCGCGTCGGACGAGATTATCAAGATCGACAACGTATCTGTGACGGCAACGGAAGAAGTTGACGGCACAGCAACGACGACACTGGTCGAGAATGTCATTTCCGATGATTTCAACAACATTCACTATGCATCGCAGTCCGAACTTGTGGACGGTTCGACCCATTGGGCAGCAGCTTGGGACAAGCTGGTTACCAATGGCTACAACGACGGCGTGCTGCGCTTTACCGAAGTGGCGACAGACGGTCCCGTTTCCCTGACGATGGACCTGAACACGCATGACACGCGGGTGTTTGAAAACTCCGGCTGGGGCGAGGATAATTTCCGCGTCGAAGTCAGCATCGACGGAGGCAACTGGGTGCTGCTGGACAACTATCAGGTCAATGATGCGGGCACGGCGCTGGTCGGCTCCGAAACCGGCCAGAGCTTTGGCAACAGCGGCAATACAGTGACCTATTCCGGTGGTATTCTGGATGAAGCCGAGGAAAGCGCGCAGTTCCGCATCGTTTCGGACCTGAGTGCGGGGAACGAATACATCAAGGTCGACAACGTCAAAATCACCTCCAGCGAGGAAGTGGTGGACACAGACGGTAGCGAAAAAGTCCTGCTGTCCGAGGATTTCAACGATGTGTGTTATCCTGACGACTCGGATGCGATTGACCGCGATGATGGCTGGGACGTACGGGACGATGCATTGCGCACTAGCGGCTACAACGACGGCAAGCTGGAGACGGCCACCTTGCAGGCCGACGGAGACACCAGCTTCAGCTTTGACGCCTCGACTGATTGTGCGGCCAACTTCGACGCCACAGGCTATTTCGCGGACTCTCTGACGCTTCAGGTGCGCACGATGGACAATGACTGGCTCACGCTGGACAAGTTCGTGGTCAACGACAAAGGATCAGCCTTGGTTGGATCCGAGACAGGCAACGAGATTGGCAAGGATGTCTCCACCCTGACCTATTCAGGCGGGGCGCTGGACGATGTGAAGGGCGATCTGCAATTCCGCTTCGTCTCTGACATCTCCTCCTCCAACGAAGTTGTGCGCTTGGACAACTTCGAGATCACCCAGACGGTCGAGGACGAGGTGGATCCCGGTGACTGTAAGGGCGGCCAGTACGATGTACAGTACATCGCGGGCATTCCTGTTCTTGATCCGGTCGATGAGGATCATCTGAAAGCGCAGATCAGCCAGGTGGACGGCGAGGACGAAGATGAGGATGAAATGAGCCTCTAAACGCCTCACCACATGACGCACCATGGTCTCTGCCCCTTGATCGGGGCAGGGACTTTTTTGTGCGCGACGTCGCCTGCCATAGGCGGGACGACCGGAACTGGAGAAACGGGAGGTTCCGGTTCGGGGCGCGAAAACCTAGCCGCCCTTGCGTCTCAGGCCGCGTATGTCCGGATACTGAACGCAGCACCGCCACCGGCGACCTCGAACAAGCGATCGATATTAGGGTGCGCGCCCGGACGGTTCTTTGCATCTGCGGTATGCTCGGCGAAAACCTCAAGACCGTGGGCCGCGGCGTCTGCGTCGACGGTTCCAAAGGTCTGTTCAAGATATTGATAAACCGCAAGTGATCCCTGCTTGCCCGGTTGGTTTTCAATGGATGCAACGACAGCACCTGAGCCGTCGATCAATTCAATACGGGCAAGTCCTTCGGCGGAAGGTAGAAGTTTCAGATTGTCTTTGAACGAGGGTGTAGGCTGGATCACCTGAAAATCCTTTTTGGAAAAACGTTGTCATTGCGTTTAGCAGTTTCCAATCGTGGCTGCCAATGCCTGATGGCTTCAAGTGGCAACACTCCTGTTGTTCCATGCCCCTGAAATTCGGGTTCTGCCGCTATCCCGGCGTTGGAGAAATCCGACAGGCAACATGGCTAATATGTGACATACGTACATTATCGGTACAGATGTTTCTGACTTCAGCAACCCTCATCGCGAAACTGCTTGCGACCAGAGCATGCCCCGACCGCAACACAGTAACCAGAGCGGGCCGATAACTCAGCGGTAGATGAAGGTCTCGAACTTTCCGTCTTGCGTCACAGATCCCCGATACATTCCATCGCAATTAAATGGCATCGTGATATTTCCCTCCGCATCTACCGCGATCAGTCCACCCGAGCCGTCGTTTTCTGCAAGATCATGCATGACCACATGATCTGCTGCATCGTGCAGCGACTGCCCGGCGTGGCGCATCCGCGCGGAGATTTCGGCGGCAGCGGTATAGCGGATGAACACCTCGCCGTGGCCTGTGCCCGAGACGGCGCAGGTGGCGTTATCGGCAAAGGTGCCTGCGCCGATCATAGGCGTATCCCCGATCCTGCCCGGTGCCTTTGCGGTCATACCGCCAGTGGAGGTCGCCGCCGCGACGTTGCCGTGCGTGTCGCAGGCGACAGCGCCTACTGTACCGTGACGGCGGGCGGGGTCATCGTCCTCCACTCCTTTTGCGCGCATCTCCAGTGTGGATTGCAGCGCGTCCCAACGGCTTTGCGTGAAAAAATAGTCGGGGTCGGCAAAGGGCAGATCCGCGGCGCGGGCGATATTGAGCGCATTTGGGCCGATCAGCATCACATGGTCCGTGTGCTCCATCACCGCGCGGGCGGCGCGGATGGGGTTGCGCGGGCCAAAGATGCCGCCCACCGCACCGGCGGCGCGGGTGGCACCGTCCATGATGGCAGCGTCCATTTCCTGTTTGCCCTCGGAGGTGAACACCGCCCCGCGCCCCGCGTTGAACAGCGGTGCGTCCTCCAGTGCGCATACGGCGGCAGTCACCGCGTCAATCGCACTGCCCCCTGATGCAAGCACACCATGTCCCGCCTCCAGCGCCGCGCGCAGGCCCGCATGATATTCGGCCTCCAGCGCGGGTGTCAGATTGGCCTTCAGAATGGTGCCGGCACCGCCATGCACTGCCAGTGAAAACGTACTCATTTTGGTCCTTTCGGGGTCATTCCGACTTGTGCGGCGCAATACTGCGCAATTTCTGCATGGGTAGCGATCCAGACATCCCCTTTGTCCGTGATCCGTTCCAGCAGCTCTTCGAGGATGAAAATCCGGCTGCGGTAGCCGGTCACGTGCGGGTGCATCGTCAGCAGGAACAGCCCGCCTTCGGCGTAGGCGCCCTCGAACTCACGGGTGAAGATGTCCAGCACATCGGCGGGCGGCGTGTAGGGACGTTGCGCGCCAAACCGGTTCATCATGAAATACACCGCATCGTCGCGGATCCATTCAACCGGCAGCTCGACCATGCCAGTCGCCTCGCCGTTCTGTACGATCTCGTAGGGGTCATCGTCCGAAAACAGCGAGCTGTCATAGATCAGGCCCAGCTCGCGCGCGATGGTCAGCGTATTCGGGCTGTAGTCCCAGGATGGTGTGCGCATGCCCACAGGGCGCGTGCCGCAAACCTGTTCCAGCGTGTCGGCGGCGCGCAGCATCAGATCACGTTCGGTATCTGCCTCCAGACCGGTGTTCAGCTCGTGGATCCAGCCGTGCAGCCCGATCTCGTGGCCCTCATCCGCCAGACTGCGCTGCTCGTCTGGGTGCAGCAGCGCGGACACGGCCGGTACAAAGAAGCTGGCTTTGGCGTTGAACCGGTCCAGCACCTTGCGGATGCGCGGCACACCACGCCGCGCGCCGTATTCGCCCCAGCTGAGCCGTGCGGTAGAGTTTCCGCCGTCGCGCAGTTCGTTCGTCTCATGGTCGCTGTCAAAGGACAGCGCGACCGCGCAGCGCGCGCCGTTCGGCCATTGAGCGGGCAGCAGGCTGCGGCCTGCGCGGATCGCCTCGACCTTGCCGCGCCATGTGGCCTCGTCCCATGTATGTGGCTCGCTCATGCGTGTCCTCCATCGACTTGCAGGGTTTGTCCGGTGATCCAGCCCGCTTTGTCCGAGCATAGAAAGGTCACGGCATCGGCGATGTTTTCGGCGCTGCCGAGGCGGCGCATGTGGATATTTCCGATGATTTGTTCCTGCCGCGCGGGGCCGAAGGCCTCCCACTGCCGCTCTGTGGCGGGGTTGGACAAAACGAAGCCGGGGGCGACCGAGTTGACCGTGATCCCCTGCGGCCCGAGTTCCAGCGCCAGCTGTTTGGTCAGACCGATCAGCGCGTGTTTGGCCGAGGCATAGGCCTGAATGCCAGTGAGGCTGGCCTTCAGCCCCGCCCCCGAGGATATGGTGACGATCCGCCCGTGCCCGCGCGCCCTCATATGCGGGGCCAGCGCCTGCGCGCACCACATCGCCGCATCCACATTGGCCGCGAATATGGCGTGCCAGTCATCCGGTGTCACGTCGTCCAGCGGGCGGCCTACCTGTCCACGCACGCCGCCTGCCGCAGTCACAAGCCCGTCGATCTTGCCGTGATGGTCAACTGCTTGCGCGCATAGGGCGTGAGCGCCTGCCTGACTCCCCAGATCACCTGCATGGCAGGTCACTCGGGGCAGGGCGGCCAGCGCCTCCATGCCCGCGGCGTCGATGTCAAAGGCGGCGACAGTCGCACCTGCGTCCACAAGGCCGCGCACGATGGCCGCTCCGATGCCCTGTGCGGCCCCTGTAACGACAAAAGTCTGACCAGTAAGATTCAGCTGCATAGCGGCACCATCAGGTCCAGAAGGTCCGTCGATTGCGCGCGCCTGCCATCCTCGATGTCGTGGATCAGTTCGCACAGCATCGCCAGCGCCGGTGTGGCGATGCCATGCGCACGCCCGATCTCGACCAGCACACCGATCTGCGCGTCGACCTCCGTCTTGCGTTTGCGCACGGCCAGATCGCGGTAGATACCGGAGTGGGTTTTGGCGGTTTTCCGGTTGTGGGCGACCATCGCGTCAATGGCTGCATCAACTCCCGCCGTGTCACGCTCCAGAAACGCTTTCGGGTCGAAACCGTTAAAGCCCAAGGGGGCGACGCCTTCGGCTGCCGCCAGTTGCATCACTTCGGACCCCAGCTTTGCATAGACGCAGCGGGTCGCGGCAGGGGCCATCGCATCCGACATCGACGCAGGCGTGAGGGCCGTGGCAAACAACAAAGCGCCATAGCCGCATTTGCCCCATAGATAGCCCCAGATGTTGTCGGTCTTGACCGCGTCAGGCTCCACGATGCTGAACAAATCGTGCATCTTGCGCAAACGGCCGGTGTCGGTGCCGTCCAACTCTCCCAGTGCCACCGCAGCGCGGTTGCCGTAGAGGATGCGCCCCGGCTCCAGCCAGTCGGCGCCGAAATTCACAAAGCAGCCCACCGTGCGCTCTGCTCCGATTGTATCCGCGATCACGCGCTCGTTCAGGCCGTTTTGCGCCGAGACGACATAGCCATCCTCGGCCAGATGGGGCAGCAGGGCGGCGAGTGCGTCAGGCGTATGGTGCGCCTTGACCGCAAGGATCACGCGGCGAAATTTGCCGGTGAGCGTTGCGGGTGTGTCAGCGGGCAGAATTTGCTTGAATTCCTCGACCGGCCCTTCGATCCGCAGGCCGGTCGTCCGTATTGCGGTCACATGGTCCTCAACAATATCGACCATATGCACAGGGTGACCCGCGCGCGCGAAATATGCGCCGAGGATACCGCCGATCGCGCCGGCGCCCCAGATCAGGATCGTGTCATCGCTCATGCCCAGTCTCCGGTCAGTTGTGCGCGTGTCTCCTCCACGGCGATGTCCCAGATGCGGTGCATGTCAGCGTCGGGCTTCTGGTAGTGGCCGCCATAGTTGCCGTCGCCGATCAGCTCGCGCACGCCAGCTGCATTGCGGTCGCGCAGACGGTCGAAATCGACAAACGGCTTTTGCTCGGGCGGGACAGGGCGGCCCTCCAGACGGGTCCAGGGGAAATTCTCCATCCATGAGGCGTGCGAAGCGATCGGGTCGAGCTCCTGCACGGCGGCCCATGTTTGTGGCGCGCGCCACCAGTCGTGAAAACGGCAGCGCGCGCCGTCGCGGTCCTGCATCCATTCGGCACAAACCGGTTGAACGGGGCTGTTGCCGCCATGGCCGTTCACGATGAGGATGCGGCGAAAGCCGGTGTCATAAAGGCTGTCGAGAATATCACGCACCAGCGCGGCGTAGGTCCGCAGGCGCAGCGAAACGGTGCCCGGAAACGCCATGAAATATGGCGTCAGCCCGTAAGGCACGGCAGGAAAGACAGGCACGCCCAACGGCGCGGCTGCATCGGCTGCAATCTTGCCCGACAGGATTGTATCCACCGACAGGCTCAGGTGCGCGTGCTGTTCGGTGCTGCCCAGCGGCAGAACGCAGCGGTCATCGGTTTTGAGATACTCCTCGATCTCGAACCAGTTGCTATCCGTTATTCTCATGCGGGGTATCCTTTACGCGGGTGGTGGTTCTGACGCTGTCGATTGCGGGCAAAAGCTTGGACCGCAAGGCGTGGCTGTCGGGGGTGTGGCGGTATTCGATGGCAGTCTGGTCGGGGCGCAGCATTGCGCGCAGGTATTCGGCGCCCGTGGCGTAGATCAGCACATCTACCTGCGCGAGAAGGTCCGACAGGCCCTCAAAGCTGCGTGGCACAGCGGTCACGCGCCCCAGATGCGGGGCAAACCTGTCGATGCCGCTTTTGAGAGTGGGCAGAAAGTCATCAAAGTAGGAGACGGCACCGACCCGCGCTTCGGGTTCGATCCCGGCGAGTGCGATGCGCGTCTGTTCGTTGGGGATCAGCGTCATGCCGAAAACAGGCAAGTCGGGAAACAGGCGGGCGGCCTCAGAGGTGAGCGTGTGGGGGCAAACCACCAGATCAGCCTCTGGTGCACTGTCGATGTCCGTGATGCTGACCGCGCTGACGCTGTCGGTATCGCACAGGTAGGGCCGCAGATCATCGGCATAGGCCTGTGTGGCCCCCAGAAACGTACCAAGCACCAGCACCCGCAGCGGCACGATGTCCGCAGGCGGCGCCACGGTGATGCGGAATGCAATATCCTGGCGTGACAAGCCCAGAGCACGCCCCGCCTGTATCAGCTCTGCGATTTGCCGCTCGAACCCGGCAAGACGCTGGGGCTGCTGTGCGGATGGGGGTGCGCGGTCTGCCACGAATGTGCCCGAGCCTACGCGCCCCTCGACGTGACCGCGCTCCTGCAAAGCGGCGTAGACGCCGCTGACAGTGACGGGTGACACCTTCACGCAGGCAGCGAGCCTGCGCACAGACGGCAATTTGGTGTTGGGGGCGATGTCGCCAGTCGCAATGCCGTACTCCAGCGCTCCGCGCAGCTGGACTGACACAGGCACCGAGGAGGATTCGTCAATCGCGGCGGCAATGCGGGCCAGCGCGGGGTCCATCTCATCTGTTTCGGGTTCAATCATAATGTATCAATCTGCTGTAACGGTATGTAGTGAGGCGCAATTTCTGGCTGGATATTCGCACCATTGTTGCGCAATTCATCGTCTTTTGCAAATTTATTTGCGTGCATGCCGCTTATTTTCTTGACGTTAATTTTAATCAGCGCGTAGTGTTACAGCGTACCATAACAAATGGAGAGTATCATGCTTAAATCCACTCTGAGGTCTGGCATTGCCACGCTTGCGCTTCTTGCAGCTGCGCCGTTCGCCATGGCGCAGGATCTGACAATTGGTCTGCGCGCGGGGCCGGATTCGATTGATCCGCATTGGTCCACCTTGGGCAGTCAGGCCGAGGCATTGCGCCATGTCTTTGACACGCTGGTCGATGTGGATGACAAGCTTCAGTTGATGCCGGGTCTGGCAGTCAGCTGGGAAGCGATTGACGATACGACATGGGAATTCAAGATGCGCGAAGGCGTGAAATTCCACGACGGTAGCGATTTTGATGCCGAGGACGTGAAATTCTCCATTGAGCGTATCCCGGAAGTGACCGGCCCGATGCCGATGACACTGTATACCAAATATGTCGAAAGCGTCGAAGTTGTCGATGCGCAGACATTGCGGATCAAGACCAAAGGCATGGCGCCGTCGCTGCCCAACGACTTTACCCGCTTGTTCGTCGTGCCCTCCGAGACAGGGATGGAAGCGCGTAACGAGGAATTCAACTCTGGCGAAAAGGCGATCGGCACCGGCCCTTATACCTTCGTCAGCTGGGAGCCGAAGGGTGATCTGGTCCTGAAGCGCAATGAGGGCTACTGGGGTGGCGCGCCTGCATGGGAGAACGTGACCCGCCGCGAGATTGCGGATGATGCAGCGCGTGTTGCAGCGCTCAAATCCGGTCAGGTCGATCTGATCAACTATGTGCCCGCCACCGATTATCTGTCGATGAAGAATGACAGCAGCCTCGAGACTTTTGTGGCGGATTCGATTTATATTCTGAACATTGCGCCCTCCGTTAAGGATGAGGAGCCGCAGCCGATCAAGGTGAACGGAGTCGAGGTCGAGGGCAACCCGCTTCAGGACTTGCGCGTGCGCAAGGCGCTGGATCTGGCGATCAACCGTGAGGTTCTGGTGAATGTCGTGCTCGAAGGCTTGGGCAAACCGGCAAACCAGCTGATGCCCGAAGGCTTCTTCGGCTACTCCAGCGACATCGCGACACCTTCCTATGACATCGAGCAGGCCAAGGCTCTGCTGGCCGAGGCGGGCTACCCTGACGGGTTCGAGATTGATTTCACCTGCACCAACAACCGTGTGCCCGGCGATGCCGTGGTGTGCGAAGCGCTGGCGCAGATGTGGTCGCGTCTGGGGCTGAAGGTGAATGCGCAGGCGCTCAATGGGACAGTCTATTTCCCTGCGGCCGCACGCGAGGAATACACCATGACCATGTCCGCATGGGGCACCCTGACGGGCGAGGCGGCCTATACCTACGGCGCACTGGTCCACACCAAGGATCCCGAGAAGGGCTTTGGCAACTTCAACCGCTCGGGCTATTCCAACGCGGAGTTTGACCGGGTGTTCGGCGAGGGAAGCCAGACGCTGGACCCCGAAGCGCGCAAGAAGCTCTACGAGTAGGCATCGCTGATTGCGATGGAAGACCGTGCGTTGATCCCCACGGTGATCTTGCAGACTGTATGGGCGGCCAAGGCGGACACGCTTGATATGACGCCGCGCGTCGATCAGGAAACCCGCGCCTACGCGATCACGCCCGAGTAAAACGGCCTGATTTAAACCCCGCGGCGCGCAAGCACGAATTTGCGCGCCGCATCCTTTTCTACCAACAGGCTGATCCAGCCATGTCCCCGCGCAGTCCGGGGCGAAACGCGAGGTTGAGATGTTCGGGTATCTTGTCGGTCGGCTAGCACAGGCGATGGTCGTTATTTTTGCCATGTCGGTGATCGTGTTTGTCGGGGTCTATGCCATCGGCAACCCGATTGACGTGATGATTGATCCCGGCGCCACGGCCGAGATCCGCGAAAACCTGATCCGCCAGTACGGATTGGACCAGCCGCTGTGGCAGCAGTATTTCACCTTTGTTGGCAATGTGTTCCAGGGTGATCTGGGGCGTTCGATGGTCTATAACATCTCCGTCACATCGCTGGTTTTTTCTCGGCTGCCTGCCACGCTGGAGCTGGTTCTGGTATCGGTCACCATTGCGGCCGTCATTGGCATCCCCGCAGGGCTATATGCCGGATACCGCCCTGACAGCATCGGCGCAAAGCTGATCATGGCGCTGTCTGTTCTGGGCTTTTCGGTGCCGACTTTCTGGATCGGGATGCTGCTGATCATGGCCTTTGCCGTTGAACTGGGGTGGCTGCCTTCGGGCGGGCGCGGCGAGGTGGCGGAATTCTTGTGGTTCAAGACATCGCTGGCCACAGCCAACGGCTGGAGCCATGTGATCATGCCTGCCATCAACCTGTCGCTGTTCAAGATGGGTCTGCTGATCCGGCTGACCCGTGCGGGTATGGTCGAGGCGATGGGCGCGGAATATGTCCGCTTTGCCCGCGCCCAAGGGCTGCCTGACCGACAGATCGTATTCAGCCACATCCTGCGCAACATCTCTATTCCGGTCGTTACCGTCTTCGGGCTCGAGCTTGGCTCGACACTCGCGTTTGCGGTGGTGACCGAGACGGTGTTCAACTGGCCCGGTGTGGGCAAGCTGATCATCGACAGTATTCTGCAACTCGACCGGCCGGTTATGGTGTCCTACCTCGTGATGGTGGTGATCCTGTTTGTGCTGATCAACCTGATTGTCGATCTGATTTATGCGCGCCTTGATCCGCGCGTGCGTCTGAAAGGAGGCTCGTGATGGAGGACACCCTGACACCGCGTGGAAATACGGCCGCGGTCCCTGCCGCTCCGCCCATCGAAACCCGCGCCATGCGCCTGCGCAACTTCTGGTCCGACTACCGCCAGTCATGGGTCGCGATTTCGGCGCTGATTGTGATTGTGGCTTTGCTGATCGGCTCGTTCTTTGCGCCGTACCTTGTGCCGCAAGACCCCTATGATCTGGCCGCACTTGATTGGCTTGATGCCTTTCTGCCGCCGGGCAGCGAAGGGTCGGGGGGATACACCCATCTGCTGGGCACCGACAACGCGGGCCGCGATATGCTGTCTGCCATCCTGTATGGGCTGCGCACCAGCTTCATGATCGGGATTTCCGCAGGTGTGTTGGCGTTGGCGGTGGGGATTACCGTGGGGCTGACAGCGGCATATTTCGGGGGCCGGATCGAGGCGCTGTTGATGCGCATTGTGGATCTGCAACTGTCGATGCCCGCGATCCTGCTGGCGCTGGTGATGGTCGCGATGCTGGGGCAGGGGATACCGCAGATCGTCTTTGCGCTGGTCGTGGCGCAATATGCCTACTTCGCGCGCACCACCCATGGCGCGGCCTCTGTCGAGCGGCGCAAGGACTATATCGAGGCGGCGCGCTCGACCCCTCTGCCCACATGGCGGGTGATGTTCAAACATCTGCTGCCCAACGTCCTGCCGCCGCTGATCGTCGTGGCCACGGTACAGGTGGCCAGCGCCATTTCGCTTGAAGCGACGCTGTCGTTTCTGGGTGTGGGGCTGCCCTTGACCGAGCCCTCGCTTGGCTCGCTGATTTCCAACGGGTTCAAGTACATTCACGCAGGACGCTACTGGCTGTCGATCTATCCGGGGATATTCTTGATGATCACAGTTGTTGCGATCAATCTGGTGGGCGATCAGGTCCGCACCGTAATCGACCCGAGGAACAGCCGATGACCGCCGCACTTGATGTTCAGGGCCTGACGACCCGTTTTGCCACCCGTGGCGCGCCTGTGACGGCTGTGAACGATGTCAGCTTCAGCGTACAAAAGGGCCGCATCCTCGGGCTTGTCGGTGAAAGCGGATCGGGCAAGAGCGTGACCGGTTTCTCCATCATGGGCCTGATCGACTCACCGGGCGAGGTGTCTGCGGGGCGGATACTGGTGGACGGTTCCGATCTGCGCGCGCTCTCTGACGAGGACATGCGCAAGATGCGGGGCAACCGGGTTGCTATGGTGTTTCAGGACCCGATGATGACGCTCAATCCCGTGCTGCGCGTGGGCGACCAGATGGCGATGGCCGTGCGTGTACACCGCAAGATGTCCAAGCGCGATGCATGGGAGGCTTCGCGCAAGGCGCTGGATACGGTTGGCATCCCGTCCCCCGCAGAGCGGCTCAACGCCTACCCGCACCAGTTGTCGGGGGGCATGCGCCAGCGTGTCGCGATTGCGATGGCCCTGCTGCACAATCCATCCGTGATCATCGCGGACGAGGCGACGACGGCGCTGGATGTCTCGATCCAGGGCCAAATTCTGGCAGAGGTGCGCGATCTGGCAGACCAGACGGGGGCTGCGATTGTCTGGATTACCCATGATCTGGCGGTGGTCTCCAGCCTCGCCGATGATATCTGTGTGATGTACGCGGGCAAGATCGTGGAGCGCGGTACAGCAGAACAGGTCATTGACCAGCCACGCCACCCCTACACCAAAGGGCTGCTTGAATCGATACCGGCGCTGCATACGCCCGGCACCCGGTTGCCGCAGATCCCAGGATCAACGCCGCAGCTGTCCCGCCTGCCGCAGGGCTGCCCGTTCCGTCCGCGCTGCCCGCGCGCCTCGGATATCTGCGCCACGGTTCCGCCCGAGGTGACCGTGGAGGGGCAGACCGTTCTTTGCCATCACCCGCTGGAGCACCCATGACCGATCCCATACTGAAAATTGAAAACGTCTCCAAACGGTTCACGCGGATGCCGGGGCTGGCCGAGCGGTTGGTTGGCAAGATCACGGGTGGCGGCAAGCCGGTGACGGTGCATGCGCTCTCGGATGTGTCGCTGGAGGTGGCGCAGGGCGAGGTGTTGGGCATCGTGGGCGAAAGCGGCTGCGGGAAATCCACACTGGGCCGTGTCGTCTCGGGTATTTATGCGCCCAGTGACGGGCAGGTGACGCTGAACGGGACGCCGGTCGCGCGGGCGAGTGGCGGCAATGTCGACAAGCTCACGACGCAGGTGCAGATGATCCACCAAGACCCGTTTGCCTCGCTCAACCCCCGCATGAAGGTGGGCGAGACATTGGCCGAAGGACCGCGGTTTCACAAGATCATCCCCGCCAGCGATGTGGCTGCCCGTATGCGAGAGCTGCTGGAGAAGGTGGGGCTTGAAGGCTCTTACGCCGACCGCCTGCCGCACCAGTTTTCGGGCGGGCAGCGCCAGCGTGTTGCAATTGCACGCGCGCTCGCGATGGAGCCCGAGGTGCTGGTGCTGGATGAGGCTGTGGCCTCGCTTGATGTGTCGATTCAAGCGCAGGTGCTGAACCTGTTCATGGATCTGCGCCGTGATCTGGGGCTGACGGCGCTTTTCATCAGCCATGATCTGTCCGTCGTGCGCCATGTCTGCGACCGTGTGGCGATCATGTATCTGGGCCGGTTGGTTGAGCTTGCTCCGGCGGACGAACTTTATGCGGAGCCCAAGCATCCCTATACGGCCGCGCTGTTTGCCTCTGTGCCGACGGTTGGCACCGGCAAGCGCCGGTTTGAGGCCATCAAGGGCGAGATCCCGTCACCGATCAACCCGCCTTCGGGCTGTGCCTTCCATCCGCGCTGTCCGCTTGCAGGGCCGCGCTGCCGGGTCGAAGCGCCGCGCCTGACAGGCGCGGGTACAGGCCGCACCGTCGCGTGCCATCTCAACGATGGCGGGGTGGAGGTGGCCGCATGAGTGATGATCTCAAAGCGCGCATCGGGCGGTTGAATGACGTTCTATGCGCTGTGAATACATTGAATTGGGATGCGCGCACCCAGATGCCCGGGGGCGGGGCGCAGACGCGCGGGCATCAGGTGGCCACACTCATGGGTCTTGCGCGCGATATGATACTCGACCCTGCGATGCAGGACGCTGTGCATGCCGCAAAGGGTGATCCAGCCGCCGCAGCGGTGCAGGCGGCAATCGACCATCACGCGCGCTTGCCTGCTGACCTGCTGCGGGCGCAGGCGGAACACGCGACTGTGGCGGGGGCTGCATGGGCGCGCGCGCGCGCCGCATCGGATTTCTCCCTGTTCCAGCCGCATCTGGAAAAGGTTGTGAGCCTTGCCCGTGAAAGCGCCCTTGCGTTGGGTCATGAGGGGCATTCCTATGACCCGATGGTACAGATCTACGAGCCGGGGGAGACAGCAGCCAGTCTTGCCGCGGTGTTCGACCGGTTGCGCGCGGGCATCCTGCCAATTCTGGGTGCCGCGCGGGACAGACAGCCGCCCCGCACCGATTTTCTCTATCGCGACTACCCGCCCGAATTGCAGCAGCGCTTTGCCGCACAGACGGCCCGCGCGTTGGGCTATGATTTCGAGCGCGGGCGCCTGGACACGGCAGTGCATCCTTTCGAGGTCAGCTTTACCCGCAACGATGTCCGCATCACGTCGCGCTGGACGCGCAACTATCTGCCGATGTCGATATTCGGCAGCATCCACGAGGTCGGCCACGCGCTCTACGAGCAGGGCATCGACCCTGTTCATACGCGCGGCGCTTTTGCGACGGACATGATCGGTCTCTATGCGGTGGGTGGCACCAGCTTTGGCATGCATGAAAGCCAGTCGCGCCTGCTCGAGAACCACGTGGGGCGGACTGCCGCGTTCTGGGCTGTGCATTTCCCGCGCCTGCGCGACACGTTCCCAGAGCAGCTTGCAGATGTGAGCGAGGCGGAGTTCGTCAGCGCGATCAACCGGGTAGAGCCCGGCCCGATCCGCGTCGAAGCGGACGAGCTGACCTATGATTTGCACATCATGCTCAGAGTGCGGATAGAGATGGCGCTGATGGAGGGCGCGCTGCAAGTGGCCGATGTGCCACATGTCTGGCGCGAGGCGATGCGCGACGATCTGGGCGTGGAGATCACCGACGACGCGCAAGGCTGTCTTCAGGATGTGCATTGGTCCTCAGGCTATATCGGGTCCTTCCCGACCTATACGATCGGCAATATGACTGCGGCGGCGTTGATGGCGCATTTCGAGGAAGAAAAGCCCGAAATACGTCGCGCGCTTGACCACGCCGACACCGCACCATTGCGCGTAGCCTTGGGTGAAAGTGTCTGGCAGCATGGCCGGTCAAAGACCCGAGCAGAGCTTCTGGCCGCATTGGGGCTGAGCGCGAATGACCCCGAACCTTACCTGTCCTATCTGGGCCGCAAATTCGGTGCATCGCCGTTGGTTGCCTGAGATATCACGCCGCCGATTATGCGCGCCTTGGTGTGCTGCATGGTGTGGCTTGTTTCATTGTTAAAGCTGTACGTGTTTGGTTTTATAACATTGGTGTGATTCAAAGCAGTTCAAATTGCGCAGACCCACCCCTCTGCCTACTGGTAGGTCGAATAGGCCCGCTGCGAGGTTTGAGGGAGCGGAATATAGTTTTAAGGGATCTTGGTGAGGCGGGCGTGTGCCTGTGACGCGCTTGAACACGTCAACTGAAATCTCTGGCCCCTGATAGTCTTCGCGCAACCCAAGGAAGGACACCAAAATGGAACTGAACGCTGATTTCACGAAACGGGTGGTGGTGCACTCGGAGCAGCTTGCGTGGAGCGCTTCGCCCATGGCCGGGGTCGAGCGGCGGATGCTGGACCGGATCGGGGGCGAGGTTGCGCGCGCCACGACAATCGTGCGCTACGCACCACAGAGCAAGTTTTCCGCACACACCCATACCGGCGGTGAAGAATTCATCGTGCTGGACGGTGTGTTTCAGGATGAACACGGGGACTACCCCGAGGGCACCTATGTGCGTAATCCGCCCACATCTGCACATACGCCCGGATCTGACCAGGGCTGTACAATCTTCGTCAAGCTGTGGCAGTTCGATCTGGAGGACCGCAATCAATTCCGCAAGAACATGACAGATGGGCTGGGTACGCAGGTGAACGGCGTGGCCAGCGTCACGCTGCACAGCGACCACCATGAGACGGTCAGCTACAGCCAGCTGGACGCCGGTGCGACGCTTCAGAACAGTGATGTCGGTGGCATCGAAATGTTGGTCATTGCCGGGTCTGTCATGGAGGGAGGTGATACCCTTGAAAAGGGCGCATGGCTGCGGCTGCCTGAAGGGGCGGCGCTGAACGCGAAGGCGGGTCCGCAAGGGGCGAAACTCTGGATCAAAACCGGCCACATCGTGCACGCGAAGCCGCCGGTCGTGTGATGGCGCATAAACCGATGAGCTCTGCGTTCCTGCGACGCCTGCCATGGGGGAGCGAGGGCCGAACGGATGCATCCACTGTTCAGCATAGGCCGCGATCCTGCATTTTATCTGGAGGCGGTTGGAGGATGATCGACACTTTGCGCCCGGTTTTGTGTCCGGGGGGCTCGACGCCATGAAAACGCTGATTGTGGGCGGTGGGTTGTCCGGCCTTGCGGTCGCTGAAGCGCTTGAAAGCCAGGGTCACGACTATCTTCTGGTCGAGGCACGCAGCCGCTTTGGCGGGCGCATCAAGACGCACCATCATGGCGCGGGCCAATTTGACATGGGGCCAGCGTGGTTCTGGCCGGGTCAGCCGCGCATTGCGGCTTTGCTGGACCGGTTGGGTTTGCAGAGGTTCGACCAGTATTCGGATGGTGCGCTGACCTTTGAAGATGAGAACGGACGTGTGCAGCGTGGCACAGGTATCTCATCAATGGCGGGCTCTTGGCGGCTTGCGGGTGGGTTGAGCGCATTGACCACGGCGCTGGCGGACCGTCTTCCACAGCTGCGCAAGCGGCTGGATGCGCCTGTCATCACGCTGGCGCGCGTGGAGGATCGCAGCGTCGCTACGTTTGCAGCCGGTGAAAAGATCGCTGCCGACCAGATCGTGATTGCCCTGCCGCCGCGCGTCGCGGCGCAGATCGCATTTTCTCCGGCGTTGCCCGCCACAACGCTCCAAGCGATGCACGCAATTCCTACATGGATGGCCGGACAGGCCAAAGCGGTTGCTGTTTATAATGCGCCGTTTTGGCGCAATGCAGGGCTGTCCGGCGATGCAATGAGCCGCAAAGGCCCGATGGTGGAGATCCATGACGCTTCACCGGTGGAAGGCGGACCATACGCGCTGTTCGGATTCATCGGTGTCCCACCACAAGTCCGCACACATGAAGACGCGCTGCGTGGCGCTATTTTGTCCCAGCTGACGCGCCTTTTCGGACCGCAAGCTGCTGCGCCCGAGCAGCTCTATCTGAAAGACTGGGCGTTCGATCCATACACTTCGACGGAGGCCGACAAAGCCCCGCTTTATGCCCATCCTGTCTATGGGCTGCCGACTGCGATGAACGGGCTTTGGAATGACACATTGCATTTTGCGGGCACCGAGGTCGCGCAGGATTTCGGCGGCTACCTTGAAGGCGCTTTGGAGGCGGCGGAGGCTGCGGTCCGCACGCTGAAAGGCGGAAAAGTCACATAGCACGCGGCCGCAGACATCGGGATTTCAAAGGCCGGTACCCACCATGATGTTGCAGGCAAGGCGCAAGTGGCGGCCCGTGCCGCACAAGATCCTGAACATTGGGACGCAGCACTGGCACATCAAGTTAATACTATGCGAAAATGAAAGACTGCATGGCGTTTTGAGGGTGTGGCGACTGTGGCCTTCGGGCACTTCATTTGCGCCGCCCTGATCCTTGGTCGCTACAATAGTGACTTACCTGTAGAACCGCGTTCCGCAGCTTGGGCGGCAGGCCCACATGCGGCAAGAACACTTCGCGCGCCCGCTTGTGAGCGTTCCCGAACAGCCCCAGAGTTTTGCGGTGGTGTTGCAGGGCTACAAAATGCGGTTGCATCGCGTCACCAAAGCTTGGCCCCCGGTCAAAGACCATGCAGAGCCGTGAATTGCAAACCGCTCACATCAAACCTGTCAGCGGATTCTGGCCTCATACGGTTCCAACCGCAAACCCTTGCATCTCGCAGAGAGACTGCCGGGCAGCACGTTCACCGCCTGAAGAGGGACTTGAGGGTAGTATAGTTGTCGTCTGGCTTCGGCCTTGCAGGCCGTGGCGGGGGCAAACCGCACTGTTTAAACAAGGCTCGCAGTGCAGCCGACTGTATTCATCATCTGACATTCCCCGATGAAACCGCTGCTGGGTAATTTCATTTTGCTTGCAGCCAAATTTTTGGTGCTACGTTGTGATGACTAACGATCAACGTCACAGATCCGGTGAGTCTAATTCAGGAGATGGATTGATCTGACGACCGGGTAGTCTATCTCTGCACATATGTACCGTTTTTTCATCTTTGCCCTTTGCTTGATGGCCGCCTGTGGGCGCACTGTTCCACAGGACGCACGGATCGTTGTCGCGGGAGATTCCGTTTTGGCATGGAACCGGAGCGCTGAAGGCTCGGTTTCAGATGTATTGCAGAAGTTAGTGAAAGAACCGGTGGGCGATGTGTCTCTGCCGCTCGCGCAGGTGGCAGGCGGCTTGGGCCCGCTCAATATTCCGCGCCAGCTTGACGGTGTGCAGGCACAATGGGTGGTGGTGAACGGCGGTGCCAATGATTTGGGCATCAATTGCGACTGTTCTGACTGCGGCGTCATTCTGGATCAGTTGATTTCCGATGATGGGCGGCGGGGCGCGATACCGCTGTTGGTCGCGGATCTGCGCGGGCAGGGCACACGGGTGGTTTGGGCAGACTACTACACGTCACCACGCTATGCCGGAACGGCGTGCGAAGAGCCGTATCAGGTGCTGGAAGTTCGGCTTGGCCGGATGGCGGATGCGGACAGTGGCGTGACACTGGTCGACATGGATGATGTTTTTTCACCCGATGATCTCTCACTGTTCGATGCGGACAAAACCCACCCTTCGGAAAAGGGCTCGGCACGGATCGCAAAGCTCGTTGCCAACGCCCTCTTGCCGGAAATCGGGAAGTAAAGACCGGAAAACGCAAAGTTCGTCTTGAGCAAATCAAAGAGACAGCAAACGTGCAAGTTCACCGAATTCCAGAGGGTCGATGCACTTCAAGGTTCTGTAGAACCCGGTCACGAACGTCGTCAAGGCAATCGCGCATTTGCGTTTCGGTTGCCGCGACATTTCCAGCCCTGATCTCGGACAGCACGCCTTCTATCCGAAGATAGATTGCCACACGTTCATCGGCTGTGATGCCGATTTGTGGAACTCTCCAGATTGTGGTCCAGAATGTATTTTCATTCAACTCGCCCCAGATGTCCAAAAGCAGGGCGTTTCCGCTTCCGACTATTGTTGCAAAAACAAACCGTGTGACCTGAAAGGAAAACGCGAGGGGCTCGGTCGAGGGGTCCTTTGCGATTTCTGCGATTTGCGCAACTCTTCTCTCCAAGCGTTGAAATGCCTCCGACTCGTGCCTGTTGCAGTCGCGGCCCGCCATCGTGCCTGCGGCCATAGCTGCAAGCGCATTGCGTACGTTGAAAAGGTCCGAGATCGTATCGAGATTGACCGTGCGTACAAAAGCGCCGCGGCGCGGTATGATCTCTATCAGGCGCCGCTTTTCCAATATTCTGAGAGCTTCACGAACCGGCCCGCGGCTGACGCCACAGATTTCGGCCAGCCGCTCTTCGCCCATCCTTTCGCCCGCCGCGATACGGCCCTCGACGATCAACAATCCGCAATGATCCGCGACCTGTTCTGCCGTGGTCAGAGGGCGGACAGACTGAATATGTTCAGGCAACTGAGAAGGATCTTGTTGCATGTGTTCGGCAATCACCCCGTGCCAGAGCATCATTGCTCGTTTTGTAAAAGGCGAAGCGGGCGTGTGGGCATCCCGTTCGACAGACCCGCGAAAAGTCCATCCGTCTTAATAGTAACCTATTCACCAAGTATCAATGAACCCCCGTGTCGCAGGCCGCGCGGGCGCTGGTGCAGCGTTGCGTGCATTGGCGATCCAGCGCCGCGTTTCTGCGGGGTCGATCACTGCATCGATCTCTGTGGCGGAGGCATATTTGACAGCCTTGCCATCATCATAGAATTTGTTCAGCAGCGTTTCGAACAGCTGTTGCTTGGCTTCCGGGTCTTTTTCGGCGTCTAGCTCTTTTCTGAAGCCCAGCCGCACGGCGCCTTCCAGACCCATTCCACCAAACTCACCTGTTGGCCAGGACGCGGTGACCATGGGCGCGTGAAAACTGCCCCCCATCATCGCCATGGCACCCAGCCCGTAGCCTTTGCGCAAAACGATGCCGTAGATCGGCACGCTCAGCGCGGCACCGGTTACAAACATGCGCGAGACATGGCGCACCAATCCGGTTTTTTCTGCCTCCGGCCCCACCATGAAGCCCGGTGTGTCGCACAGCGATACCAGTGGCAGGCGGTGCGCTTCACACAATTGCATGAAACGGGCCGCCTTGTCTGCGGCCGTGGCATCCACTGCACCGCCGAGGTGCTTGGGATTGTTGGCAATTACGCCATAGGGCTTGCCTTCTATCCGGATCAGGGCCGTCACCATGCCCGGCCCCCAGCCGCTGCGCAGCTCCAGCACGGTGCCTTCATCCGCCAGTCCGGTCAGAACCTCACGCACGTCATAAACCCTCAGCCGGTTTTCCGGCACGATGCGTCGCAGGTGCCGGGGGTCCGGCGCGGTCCAGTCCTTGAGGGCGCCCTGAAAATAGGAGAGATACTGCCGGGTGACTGCACAGGCCTCCTCTTCGTTTTTCACGCGGATATCGACAACGCCGTTGGCGGTCTGGACGTCAATCGGGCCGATTTCCTCGGGGCTGTAGACACCCAATCCACCGCCTTCGATCATGGCAGGCCCTGCCATGCCGATGTTGCTGTCTTCGGTCGCGATGATCACATCGCAGACCCCCAGCAGGGCGGCATTGCCCGCAAAGCAGCGCCCCGCTGCCACGCCGACAACCGGAACCCGTCCTGACAGCCGCGACAGCGCGCCGAAGCTGGCACAATCAAGCCCCGCGATGTTGGCGCGGTCGCTATCACCCGGACGCCCGCCGCCGCCTTCCGCAAAAACTACCAGCGGCAGGTCATGCGCGCCTGCGAGCTCGAAAATCCGGTCAAGCTTGCGGTGGTGGCGCTGTCCTTGGGTGCCCGCCAGAACCGTATAGTCCCCCAGTGCGAAGGCGCAGCGTGCGGCATCCTCGCCAAACAGCGCGCTGTTCATGCGGCCTGTGCCCGTCAGGATGCCATCGCCTGTGGTATTGGTTTCCAGGTCTTCGCGCGTGCGGCGGCTGCTTTGGGCGGCAATGGCAAGTTCGCCGTATTCGTTGAAGCTGTCCGCATCGGCCAGACTGCCCAGATTCTCGCGTGCTGTGCGCTGTCCGCGGTCATGGCGTTTCTTCACTGCGGCAGGGCGGGCGGCATCGCGGCCCTTGGCCTGACGGTCAAACAGCTCTTGAAGGTCGGGTCGAATGTGGTCCGGGTCGATCTGCTCGTCCTGCGCGGCGATGACATCCACATTTTCGCCTTCGCGAATGGACATCAGCGGCATAGCTTCCTGAAGCGTGTCCCCGATGCTGGCGAGGATTGTACCCACCGTTCCCGAAAACGGCGCGGCGATGACGTGCTCCATCTTCATCGCCTCCAGCACTGCCAATGTCTGGCCTTTCGCGACATCCTCACCGGCCGCCACCTCCAAGGATACCACAGTTGCCTGCATGGGGGCGGCGATGGCGGTATCGCCGTCCGGCAGGTCTGTCGCGCTGTGCGTCTGCTGTGCGGATGCCGGTGTGTCGCTTCCGTAAAGGGCAGGGTGCATGCCTGCCGCCGCTTCGGCCAGTGCTGCTGCCTGAGCCTCCATAAAACGGGTGGAAACCTTGTACTCCTGCATGTCTGGATGGGTCAGCAGTGCGCGTAACCATGGAATGTTGGTGTCCAGCCCTGAGATGCGGAACTCCGACAGCGCGCGGGCGGATTTCGCAAGCGCGGAGGGAAAATCGGCGGCGTGACTGATTACCTTGACCAGCAGGGAATCATAGGCGGCCGATGTGGTGTATCCGGCATAGGCAAAACCGTCCACGCGCAGGCCCGGACCGGCGGGCGGGTCATAGGCGGTGAGCGTCCCGCCCGAAGGGCGCACAGCCCCCTTTGCATCAACACGTTCCATGTTCACGCGGGTCTGGATTGCGGTGCCGCGCGGCGCGGCAGACAGCTCGAGGTCATCCAGTGTCGCACCACCCGCAATCCGAAGCTGCAACGCCACGAGGTCTAGGCCGAAAACTTCTTCGGTTATCGTATGCTCTACCTGAATGCGCGGATTGGCCTCGATGAAGAATATATCGCCGCTGTCCTGGTCCAGCAGGAATTCAAATGTACCAAGGCTGCGGTAGCTGCCATCGCAGGCCATCTTTTCGGCGTAGCCGTGCAAGGCGCGGCGCTGGGCGTCCGACAGGTGCGGTGCGGGGGCGATCTCGATCAGCTTCTGATGGCGGCGTTGGAGCGTGCAGTCGCGCTCGCCCAGTGTCATCACCTGACCGGTCCCGTCACCGATGATCTGCACTTCGATGTGACGCGCGCGGGGGATGAACCGCTCGACATAAACCGCAGGGTTGCCGAAGGCAGAGCCTGCCTCGCGGCCGGCCGCTGCAACTGCGTCGGCAGTGGCCTCGCGGCTGTCGACCACGCGCATGCCGCGACCGCCGCCACCCGCGACCGCCTTGACGATCATTGAGGCACCCTCTGGCAAGGTCTCGAAGAAGGCGGCGGCAGCTTCGGCGTCCACGGACCCGGATGTCCCCGGCAAGGTCGGCACCTGCGTCCGTTCCGCAAGGGCGCGCGCCGAAAGCTTGTCGCCGTAGAGCTCCAACGATTGTGGTGTCGGGCCTACAAACACCAACCCTGCGTCTTGTGCCGCGCGCGCAAATTCCGCGTTCTCGCTCAGAAAACCGTATCCGGGATGCACTGCATCACAGCCGGCCTCAAGCGCCGCGCGGATGATCGCGTCACCGTCAAGATAGGCCGCCGCGCCGCGTCCGGGCAGGGTGACCAGATGGTCGGCCCGCAGCGCGTGAAGCGATGCCAGATCGTCCTGCGGCGCAACGGCACAGGTCTCGATGCCCGCTTCTGTGGCGGTACGGGCGATACGCAGCGCGATTTCACCGCGGTTTGCGATAAGCAGTTTCTGGATCCGGGTCTGGGGATGTGTCATTTTCAATTACCTTCGTTTTCGACCCAATCGGCCAGTTCAGCTTTGCGCACCTTACCGGTGGCGGTCATTGGCAGCGACTCCACCAGACGGATTTCGGGGAGTTTGTACTTTGAAATCCGCTCGGCCAGCCACTGCGTCAGCGCCTGCGCGCTCAACTCCGGATCGGCAAGCTGGACAAAGGCGACGGGAATCTGACCTGACCGCGCGTCCGCGCGGCCCACCACCCCCGACCCCTGAACGCCCGGATGTTTGCCCAGTGTCGCCTCGATCTCGGCGGGAAAGACGGACATGCCGCGCACTTTGAGCATTTCCTTGCGGCGGCCCAAGTAGTGCAGATAACCCATTTCATCCAGAACACCGATGTCACCGGTATAAAGGAACCCGTCCCTAATGGCTTCGGCGGTGGCTTGGGGCCTGCCCCAGTAGGATTTCAACATGCCGGGACTCCTCATGGTGATCTCACCCTCCGAACCGGGAGGCAGGATCTGGCCGGTTTCGAAATCACGGATTACGAATTCATTTTCCGGCAGGGGCAGCCCCACAAAGACCGGCTGCTGTTTAAGGTCGAAATCATCGTGCTGCATATCGGTCGTGAAGGTGTTGGAGGTATGTGTCTCGGTCATGCCCCAGGATGCTTCGGCAAGCACCGTCCCGGTGAGCGCCTGCCACCGCGCGCGGATGTCCGAATCCAGTTTCTTGACAAAGCTGACCACGCGGACCCGCGTGAGAGAAGAGAGGTCAAAGTCCTTGAAATCGGGGCGGTTCATCAATTCGATCGCGCCGTCAACAATCATGCCGAAAACAGTGACGCGGTGTGCCTCGATGGCCTGCAAGACCGACAGCGGATCCCAACGCGTCAACAAGACCAGAGGCTCGCCCGTCATCAGCGGAAAGATCAGCGCCATGTTCTCCCCCGCGATCCAGAATTCGGGGAAGAACGTCAAGCTGACCCCTTCCTCGCGGTTAGAGGTGACCGACCAGTTTGCCGCCCCCGTGAACACCATGTCGCGTTGGGTGTGTACACAACCCTTCGGCATACCCGTGGTGCCGCCAGTGTAATTGAGCGCCGCAGGGCTATCGAGATCCCCGAGCGAGATATCGGCATCCGGCATCTGCGACAGCGCCGCGAGAAAATCCGTTGTGCCCGTTGGCGTCTTGGCGCGGGTCATCACGCTGTCGGGGCAATGAATGGCGGGGCTTTCGGGGATCAGCGCGCCGAGCGGTGTCGATAGAATTTCTTTTAGGTCCGTGCCGTCCTGCGCGGCCTCCACAACGGGTACGAGGGCATCGATGGTCACGATGAGGTGTGCGCCGGTGTCTTTAAGCACATACTCCAGTTCTGGTGCGGTAGAGAGCGGTGAGATGGGAACGTGGACGAGGCCTGCTTTCAGAATGCCGAAAAAAGCAAAATGAAATTGTGGGCAATTGGGCATGAAAACGGCAACACGGTCCCCGTTCCTCAGCCCTCGTGCGGCGAGCAGCGCCGCAAAGCGGTTGGCTTGTGCGTTCAGCTCTGCCCATGAAATGCGGTTGCCATAGAAGAAAATCGAAGGCGCGTCTGGTCTGACCTGTGCCCAATGGGACAAATGTTCTGACAAGGGCCGCTCGCCCAGCGGATAGGCGATGTCGCGCGACAGCCCCTTGGGCCAGGACGCCTGCTGGCGCGCCTTCATGTCGGCAAGATACGCATTGAGGTCAATAGATGTCTGTGTGGTCATTTTGCGGTAGCACCCTCTTTCAATTCATTCAAAATCCGCTCGCGCAGTTTGTATTTCTCGACCTTCGCGGTAGGGGTGATCGGGAGCGCATCAATGAACCGGATGTAACGCGGACGCATATAACGCGGCATTTCCACCTCCGTATGCGCGGTGATCTGTTCATGGGTCAGGGTGACGCCCGGTTCGGCCTCGATCCAGACAGCGATGTCATCTTCATCGCCGATGGCCGCGGGGATGGGGACGGCCGCACAGGCGCGCACGCCCTTGATATCGAGGATCACGGATTCAACCTCGAAGGAGCTTACATTTTCACCGCGGACGCGAAAGTAACCCCCCATTCTGTCGATAAAGACAAACAGGTTCTTTTCCGCGTCGATGCAGCGCACGGCGTCGCCTGTGTGAAACCAGCAGTTTTTCAGAACCTTCAACGTCGCTTCCGGTTTGTTCAGATAGCTTTGGAGGATCATCTCGGGAAAGCGGGGCCTCAGGCACAGCTGCCCGACCTCGCCTGCGGGCACCGGCGTGTCCGTCTCGTCCATTGCAGCAGCCTCGAAGAATTTGACCGGCGCGCCCATGATGCCCTTGGGCAGGTCTGCACGCCCGTCGAATACAGGTCGGCCAAGGGCTGCGATCCTTTCGCGGTAAACCACCTTTTCATGACCTTTCCAGAGCGCGTCAGGGGTGCCCTGGCTGTCGGGGAATTCGTCGATGACCCCTGAAAACACGGATCCGCTTTCGGTCTGGCCAAATCCGACGGTGATGAAATCTATCCCGAAGCGGCGCGCAAAGATCTGGTGGCGTTGGGTATAGGGCTGGATATGGACCTTATTAAGTGTGTTGGCAGCATCGTTGCCACTCTCTGGTTGTGACATGATATGCGGTATCATCACATCCAGCAGCGTGGTGGCAGAGGCGCCCACTTTGGCGATCCTTGCCCAGTATTCCGTCGCAGAAAATCTGTCCCACAGCCCAATCGTACAGCCGGTCCAGACCGCGCGTCCGAAAAGGTTGAAGGCCCCTCCGACATGGTAGAGCGGCAGATCACAATGAACCACGTCTTCGGGCGTGTTGATATCGCGCGAGGTGTAGCAATACTGGTTTATCCAGCGGTGGCCCAGTCGCACGCCCTTGGCCGGACCGGTGGTGCCTGATGTATAGATGATCGCGGCGGTGTCGGCTGCCCCGAGCGGCGGTGTGTGCGGCAGGGGGGCATCTGCCTCGTAGGTTTCGACATCGCCACCGGGACCGATCAGGGTGAAATCAGGCATATCGGCACGCAGACCCTTCACGAGCGCAACACCCGGCTCATCCGCAATGATCGCCTTCGGTGCCGTGTCATTCACCTGATAGGTGAGAAAGCGGCCCCGCAGATTGTAGTTGATTGGCGCAAAGACCGCGCCAAGCCGCCAGATCGCAAACATGGACAGGGCGGTGACCAGCGCGTTTTGCGCATGCACGCTGACATGATCTCCCGCTGATACGCCCTGCAATGCCAGCAGCGACGCCATGCGGCGCGTGCGCGCGGCAAACTCGGCATAGCTCAGATCGAGGTTTTCGTCGCCGTAGTGCATCAGCAGCTTGTCGGGCCGTTGCGCCACATGTGCATCCAAAGCATGCAGCAGCACGTCACCCTCGCCGGTCATTCTATCGAACACCTGCTGCGGGCTCATGACAGTTACTTTTGCGCTCATGACGTGGCATCCAGAATGGCTACCGGCTGGTCTTCTTGCACCTCGTCACCTTCTGCGACCAGCAGGGTCTTGATGCGTCCGGCTGTTTCGGTGGTGATCTGGATCTCCATCTTCATCGCCTCGACAACCATCACCGTCTCGTCACGGTCCACGGCGTCCCCGACAGTTTTCAGCACTTGCCAGACACGTCCGGTAACGTCGGATTTCAGCGTAATCTCAGGCATGGGGTACTCCGGTAATAAAGGTCAATTGCGGGACGTGGGGTCCAGCGCTTCGCGCAGGGATTCGCCCACGGTGTTGAAAGCAAGGGCCGTGATCAGGATTGCGATGCCGGGTGCGTACATCTGCGCGGGTGCTATCTGTGCATAGACATAGGCGCGCGCGATCATCGACCCCCAGGAAGGATCGGGCGGTTGCATCCCCAGCCCCAGAAAGCTCAGCGATGCTTCGGCCAGCAGGCCCACAGCCATAAGCAGCGTGATTTGCACCAGAACCGGTTGAATTGCGTTGGGCAGGATATGACGCATCAGGATCCAGCCGGACGATGCGCCGAAACACTGTGACGCCTCGACGTAGAGCTCCTGCTTGAGCACCAGTGCGCGTGCGCGAACCAGCCGGGCCAGTTGTGGCGCAAAGACGATCCCGACAGAGAGCATCGCGTTGGTCAGCCCGATGCCCAGAACACCCGTTACCGCGATGGCCAGAACGATGGCAGGAAACGACAGGAATGTATCAAGAATCCGGCTGATGATCTGGTCGATCCAACCACCAGCATAGCCTGCTATCAGACCCACCGGCACGCCGAGGACGGTTGCGACGCTGACCGCGAGAACGGCTGCGTAAACAGACGCGCTGGCACCATGTATCAACCGCGAGAACACGTCGCGGCCCAGATCGTCAGTGCCCAGCAAATGCGTGGACGAAGGCGAATCCAGCATGGAGGCATAGTCCTGAAGCGTTGGATCATAGGGTGCGATCTGGTCCGCGAAAAGCGCACAGGTGAAGATGATCAGCAGCACCAGCAAGGCGACTGCCGCTATCGGGTCATCAATCATCCAGTGGAGTATCCGCGTTAGGATGCCGGGCCGGTCAACCGTTGGTGGTGTGGCAGGCTCTGTCACTGAGGGATCGGCAGATGTGGACATATCATTCATTGCTGCGCAATCCTCGGGTCAAGAATGGAGTAGAGAATGTCGGTGACCAGATTTACGGTGATCACTGTCAGAACCATGACCAGGACTGCGCCCTGCACCACGGGAAAATCCCTTTGCAACGTGGCGTTTACGATGGTGTTGCCCATGCCGGGTATCGCAAAGACCACCTCGACCACGACGGTGGCGGCCAGCGTCCGGCTGATCAGCAGCGAGATCACTGTCAGCAGGTTGACCGACACATTGCGCAACCCGTGCTTCCACAGGATCGAACGGAACGGCAGACCCTTGGCGTGCAGTGTGCGGAAATGCTGTGAATGCAGTGTCTCGACCAAAGACGAGCGCAGCTGGCGTCCGACTTCGGCCATGCCGGAAGCAGCCAGGGCGACGGCGGGCAATGTGGCATACCACAAGGCCGCCAACGGGTCTTCGAAAGGTGACACGAAGCCGGTTGCGGGAAACCAGGAGCGGTTCAACGCAAAGATCACCACGAAAATCATGGCGATCCAGAAATTGGGCAACGCCACGCCGACAGAGGTCAGCACCATAACCAGCTTGTCACCGAGCCCGCCCGCGCGTGAGGCCGCCAGGATGCCCAGCGGTACACCCACCGCCACAGAAAGCGTTACGGCATAGAGAACGATGAACAAGGTATTGGGAAAGACCCGCGCGAGCGTGGTGGAGACCGGCTCTCCAGACAGCAGGGATTCTGACAGATCACCCTGTACCGCGCCCATAACCCATTGCCCGTATTGCGCGATCAAAGGCTGGTCCAGCCCTTTGAGACGCCGGATTTCCTCGATCCTCTCGACGCTGGCATTTTCGCCTGCAAGGGTGATCGCCACGTCGCCGGGCAGCAGCTTCAGCAGCATGAAAACCGAAAAAGTCGCAAGCAGCAGAACAGGGATAGCCTGTAGCAGCCTTCGGGTCAGCATTTTGCGTTGTAGCGTGTTGAGCATGAGACAGTCTTTCGCAAGAGGGCGCGAGGCGGTGGGACACCGGAGCGGCTGGCCGCTCCGGTGCGATGGCTTCAGCCAAGCTTCACGTCATTGAACTTGGGCTTGCCAAGCAGGTTGGCCTGGAAATCCTGAACCTCGGCGGTGACCGCATCGACTTCGTAGCGCACGGCCAGCGGGATGGAGAGCTGTGCCTGCATGACCATCTGCTGCACTTCATCAAGCGCCGCCTTGCGCGCGTCCTGATCTGCGGTTTCGCGGCTGCGCTGGATCGCTTCGGCAAACCCCTCAGGTGGTGCAACCCGTCCTGGATTGTAGAACGAGTTTTCCGAGTAGAGCAGCGCATAGGTAAGCGAAGGATCGGGCCGCCCGGTCCACGCCGACATGAGAAGATCGCCCTGTTTTTCCTCTCCGAAGAAGCGGCCGGAGTTTTCCGCAACAGGCGCGTTCTGAAACCGCCCACGAACGCCGATCTTGCTCCACTGGGCCAGCAGGACTTCCTGACGCTGCACCGATCCCTGATCCGGATATCCTCTCAGATCAAGCTCGAGACCATCAGCGTAGCCTGCTTCCTTCATCAACTCCATTGCCTGATCGACGTCATATGTCGTCAGCTCTGCAGCGGCATCGGAATAGGCCCAATGGGCTTTTGGCAGGTTCATATAGGCGGCTTCGCCCACATTTGCCTGCGTTGCCGCCACAAAAGCGTCGCGGTCGATGGCCAGCGAAAGCGCGCGGCGGACGCGCACATCCTGCAAGGCGCCACGGGCCGAGTTCACGTAGAGCTGGTGGATATACAGCGTTGGCCCAGATACGATCCCGAGGTTCGGGATTTTCTCCACCAGCATCTTCTGCCGTTCGCTCAACTGGTAGGCAATATGGACCTGACCCGATTGCACGGCACGCAAGCCGGTGGATTCCTCAGGGATCACGAACATTTCGATGCCGTCTGTACCGGGCACACCGTCACGCCAATGCCCGCTGAACCGTGTTCCTACGACCTTTTCGCCATCCGTCCATGAGACAAACGACCAAGGCCCGGTGCCGACCGGTTCGCGGTCCACGTTGCTTTCCGGATCTTCGCCCAGTGCCGTGGGCGACACCATCATGCCTGCGCGGTCCGACAGGATCAGCGGAAGTGCTGTATCGGGTGCATTCAGACGCAGGGTGACAGTCAGCGGGTCGGTGACCTCCACCTCTTCAACGCTGGCAAGGTCTTGTTTGATGTTGGAAATCTGTGCAGTGCGGTTCCGGTCCAGATTGAATTTAACGGCTTCGGCGTCACAGGCAGACCCGTCATGGAAGGTCACCCCGTCGCGCAGGTTCAGCACCAGTGTTTTGGGGTCCGGAAATGACCATTCGGCGGCAAGACCCGGCTTGGGCGCGAGCGTGTCCGGCTCCCAGTCGATCAACGTGTCATAGTGGTTGTACAGAAATGTATGGTCAGAGCCTGAACCGCCGGTCGCGGGATCAAGGCTGGAAGGGTTGGCGTTTGCTCTTACCCGCAGGATGTTGTCACTGCTGGTTTGTGCCATCGCGGGGAAGCCGCCAAGCGAGGCAGCGGTTGCCAAACCTGCCAATCCGCTCAGGACCTGCCTGCGCCGCAAGGGTGGCAAGGCGTTGATTGCGTCGCGTTTCGTATTGTCCATTTGATATCCTCCCGATTTCAAGTTTCAATGTTGTGCAACTGGGGCATTGTTTTAGGTCAGGCGGCCCCTTTGACGCCCTTTCTGTCCGTCGGCGGCGGCAAGCCGTCCGGCGTGGTGTGGTGGCAGGCTGTGTAATGATCCGGCCGCAATTCGCGCCATTCAGGGGCTTGTTTCTGGCAGATTTCGGTGGCCCAGGGACAGCGCGTGTGAAAACGGCATCCGCTGGGTGGATTCAGCGGGCTTGGTATGTCTCCCTCCAGCCTCAGCCGGGTGCGATTTCGCAAATGCGCGGGCAGGGGCTGCGGTTCTGCCGACATCAGGGCAATGGTATAGGGGTGGAGCGGCCGGTCGATGACATCATCGGTCAGGCCAACTTCCATGAACTTGCCCAGATAGGTCACCGCGATCCGATCTGAAATTTGCGCGACAATCGCGATGTCATGGGCGATGAACGCATAGGCAAGCCCCAGATCGCGCTGCAACTCGACGAACAGGTTGAGGATTTCGCCTCGAATGGACACGTCCAGTGCCGCCACGACCTCGTCACAGACCACAAGTTTCGGACTGAGCGGCAGGATGCGCGCGATATTGACCCGCTGTTTCTGTCCGCCTGACAACTCATGCGGATAGCGCAGCGCCAGATCGCGGCGCAGGCCGACCCGCTCCAGCGCATCCAGCGCACGGCTGCGCATCTGCGCGCTGTCCATTCCACCCATGAAGCGCATAGGCTCCAGCAGGCTGTCCAGAATGGTCATCCGCGGGTTGAGTGCGGCACTCGGATCCTGAAAGATCATCTGGTAGCCACGGCGAAAGCTGCGCCATTCGCGGCGCGATAGGGTTGCGCGATCAACGCCGTCAAACCGGACGGTCCCGCCCGAGGGGTTCAGCAACCCGGCCAACACGCGACCGATAGTTGATTTGCCCGAACCGCTTTCTCCGATGATCCCGAATGTTTCGCCGTGCCGGATGTCAAAGCTGACATCGTCCACGGCGCGCAGCTCCGCAGTGCCGTCAAGCGTAGGAAAGCGGATGGACAGGTTGTCGACAGAGGCCACCGCTGTGGCCCTGTCATGAGATACAGGCGGAAGTGCGGTGTTGGGGCGGCTCATGAGATGGCCTCCGGCAGGGGCGCTGGTGATGTGTCCACCGCACCGTCCAGTCGCAGGTCTTCGGAGCGCCAGCACCTCACACGCCGGTCGGGCGCGATATCGCGCAGCGTCTGTGGTGCGTCACAGCCATCGGTCCGGTGGGCGCAGCGGGCTGCAAACCGACACCCGTCCGGCATCATGAGCGGCGAGGGCACACGCCCCGTAATATAGGCGAACTTCCCCCGTTCGTGATTGAAATGTGGCAGCGAGCGCAGCAGGCCCGACGTATAAGGATGCCGCGGCTGTGTCAGAGCATCATCCACAGGCGCATCCTCGATGATCTGGCCCGCATACATCGTAATCATTCGCTGACAGGTTTCCGCCACCACACCCAGATCATGGGTGATGAACAGCATCGCCATGCCCCGCTCTTCCGACAGACGTGTGAGCAACTGCATGATCTGGGCCTGAATGGTCACATCAAGCGCGGTTGTCGGTTCATCCGCGATGATCAACTGAGGCCGGTTGACGAGGGCAATCGCGATCATCACGCGCTGGCGCATTCCCCCCGACAGTTGGTGCGGATAGTCGTCGATGCGCTGGTGGGGGGCGGGTATGCCGACTTCGGCCAGCGCGGCGATGACCCTTTCGCGCTCCTGCGCGCGGGGCAAACGCTCGTGCAGGCGCAGGGCCTCGCTGATCTGGCTGCCGATGGTAAACACCGGATCGAGCGCGCTCATCGGTTCCTGAAAAATCATGGCGATGGATTTGCCGCGCATCCGGCGGATTTGGGTGCTGTTCGCCTTGGCCATATCGACATCGTGCAACAGGACCTGCCCGCCAATCCGCGCGTTCCCCGGCAGCAAGCGCATTAGGGACAGTCCCGTGACCGATTTCCCGCAACCGGACTCACCCACAAGTCCTACCCGCTCGCCGGGTTTGATGCTGAAGTTAAGGTCGTGGATGATGTCCAGCACGGGCTGTCCTCGGCGGCCCTTGAATGAAATTGAAAGGTTGCGCACATCCAGCAGGGGCGCGGTTTGGTCTTTTTGGTGGGTCATGGTCATGGGCGATACCGTGTAGCCGGCGCGTCGCGCAGGTTGCGGCGGTAGGCGAGGTGGATGAAATCAACCAGATACGATCGTGTCTCTGCGGGATCGATGATTTCCTCGATACCGAACGCCTCTGCCGTGCGAAACGGTGACCGCAGAGTGTCGAGCCGCGCTTCGATCTCTGCAAAGGCTGCCGCCCTGTCGGATGCTTGGTCCAACTCCGCACGATAGGCCGCTTCAATGCCGCCCTCCAGCGGGATGGACCCCCAATCGCCCGAGGGCCATGCAATCCGATGCCGGAAGCCTTCAGGATTGATATGCGCAGCGCCGCCCACGCCAAAACATTTTCGGATGATGACGCCCATTGTCGGCACTGTCATACGGTAGACCGCTGCCATGGTCCGCGCGCCGCGCCTGATGGTCCCGGTCGCCTCGGCCTCGGGGCCGATCATAAAGCCGGGGATATCAACGAAATGAACCAACGGAAGGCGGAATGTCTCGGCAAAATCGATGAATCTGGTAATCTTGTCACAGGTATCTGCAGACCAGCCGCCGCCGTAGATATTGGGGTCGGATGCCAGAACGGCCACTGGATGCCCGTCGATACGGGCCAGGGCAGTCAGCGTTGCACGGCCAAATTTCGGAGCCATCTCTAGTATGCTCTCAGGGTCCAGCACATGCCGCAAGATGGTTCGCATTTTGTAGGTCTGGCGCCGTGACGCCGGTACAATGCTGCGCAATGCGGGTTCAGCCGCGATGGACACAGGCGCCGCAACCGGGAGGGCATCACCCACCGAGGAGGGCAGGTAGGACAGGAACCGCCGTGCGGTTTCAAATGCCTCTGCTTCATCCTCCACGATCAGATCAGCTGCGCCCGAGCGTTCATGCACAAGCGGGCCGCCCAGGCTATCCTTGTCTGTGTCGATGCCGATCCGCGCCACCACCGGTGGGCCTGCGATGAACATATGCGAAGTCGTGCGGGTCATGATCGTCAAATGTGCAGATACCGCCCGCGCCGATGCGATGCCTGCAACAGACCCCAACACCAGCGCGATGACCGGTACGGTTTCGAGATTCTTGATGATCGAATCCCAGCCGGGGCAGGCTGGCACATAGGTCCGCCCGATAGACTCTACCGTGCGCACCGAACCGCCCGTGCCGTCAATCAGGCGTATGAGAGGCAAGCGCAGCTCGTACGCCATCCTTTCGGCCTGAACCGTCTTTTCCGAGATCATCGCATCAGCAGAGCCGCCGCGCACGGTGAAATCGTCGCCGGTGACGACGACATCGCGTCCGTCAATCTTGCCGCGCCCAAAGACGAAATTGGACGGGGTGAGGCTTTCGAGTGTGCCATCGGGGTTGTAGTGGCCGACGCCGGCGATGGAACCGATCTCGCGGAATGTGCCCGGATCACAGAGCTGGTCGATCCGGGTCCGCACGTCCAGCTTCCCACGGGCATTGTGCCGCGCAACTTTCTCGGCGCCGCCCATCTTTCGGGTCTGCTCCAATCGCTGGTTCAGTTCGGCCAGTGGATCCATGCCATGCATGTTCGAGTCCCTCCTCCCAAAGTGCTCAGGAAGAGGAAACGACAAACTTTGCATTATGTCAATTGTATACAATTGCCAATATGAGATTTGAGGCGGTATCCGACGCGTGATGTCGGCTGCCTATTCCGATTCAGAAGGGATTCATCGTTTGAATTCAGCGCAGTGGCTGGGGAAGCTCCAGCTGCATCATTCCCCCTTCGGGCCGAGTTGCACGATGTACGCGATTAGGTTCATGATGCCGCATCGACAGTGATCGCTACGGAATCATCCTTCAGCTTGGTTTCAGAGTACGGGATGAGGGTGGCCTACATCGTGTAGGCTCTTCCCTTGACTAGATCGGGCGATGCCCTTTTTACGAATAGGCGCCTGCCGAATAGGTCAGCTCGTAGCTATGGCTATAAATCTCGAAGACGACACCGAACGGGTCCTCGACGTAAACCATGCGGAACGGCTTTTCGTTGGGGAAATATTCGCGGACAGGCATGCGCTGCTTGCCTCCGGCGGCGACTATCTTTTCCAGCAGCTCTTCCAGGTTCGGGTCCTGCACCGCAAAGTGAAATGTCCCGTGTCGGCGATAGGCGAAATTGTCGTCTGGTTCCCCGTTTCCCTCGAACTCGAACAACTCAAAGCCGATGCCATCGGCAGTTGACAGATGCGCGATCCTCAGGCGGTCCCACCCGGGGCCAAAGACGTCCGTACACATCACGCCGATGGCGCTGTCGTCCTCGATCACCTCACTGGGCTGCATGATGACGTAAAAGCCCATGACCTCGGAGTAGAAGCTGACTGCGGCGTCGAGATCGGGCACGGAGATGCCAATATGGGAGAATGTGCGTGGTGTCGGGGTCATGAGGATCATCCTTTGCTTGCTTGGTTGCAGAAGAGATAGACAAGGCCGCCCTCGATGTTAAATTATCATATCTGATGTTTATTATAATTTTATGAAATCAAAATGCTCAACGCGACGTGGCTCGAAACATTTGTCACTCTGACCGAGACTGGTCACTTCACCCATGCTGCGGAGAGGTTGAACATGACCCAGCCGGGCGTGTCACAGCATCTACGAAAGCTTGAGGAACAGGTGGGTCAGAGCTTGATTGCGCGAGAGGGCAAAAGCTTTGCCCTGACGCCGGCAGGCGAGGCGGTGCGGGACCTCGGGCTGTCGCGGCGGGCCGAGGAGCGGCATCTGCGGGATGCCTTCATGGCCGATGATCCCAATGTGGGCGAGGTGAAGATCGCCTGTTCAGGCAGTTTCGCCCAGCTGCTCTATCCGAGGCTTCTGGCGCTCATGAGGGACGCGCCGCGGCTTTTGATACATCTGGAAGCCGCGCCGCAGGACACTGTTGTTTCCGGCGTTTTGGAGGGGCGATTTGATCTGGGCATTACGGGGCAGGATACAGGCCATCCGCGCCTCAACGCCCAGTCTATCGGGCACGAAGAGCTTTGCCTGATCATGCCCGCTGATACCCCTGATGAAGTGGTCACATTCGAGGCGCTCGAGGATCGCGGCTTCGTCGCACATCCCGACGGTTTCGCCTATGCAGATGATCTTCTGTCATTGAACTTTCCGGAGGCGTTTACCGGGGCAGATCGGATGAAGGTGCGCACCTTTGTAAACCAGATCGGCCAAATCCCGTCGCCGGTGGCCGAAGGCATCGGCTATACCCTCCTGCCACGCAGCGGGATTGACGCGTTCTGCGGACGCAACCGGCTGAAAATCGTCTCTCTGCCACATCGCAGGTACTACGAACTGTGGTCTGTCACCCGGCGCAGCCCGGAGCCAACCGCGCGGCTCCGTGCGATTATGAAGATCGCCCATGACGTTGCCCGCGAGATTGGATGACGCATGAAGTCACGTATTGCCGTTGCGCCGGGCTATGCATGAACTGAAACGCAGCGCCGGCGTGTCTAGCGTCTAGCGCAGGATGACGCGCTCTGACGCCCGCATCATCCTGCGCAAATCCCCTTTATTTCCAAGGTGTGACAAGGTATTTCTCACCGGTCTTCATCGCGCGATAATCTGTGACAGCTTCCTTGGTCAGCATCTCTTCGAGGTCAACGTGCTTTTTGTAGCTGCTGGCAAAAGTCGTGGTCAGGTTTTCCAGCACGCGCTTGCGCATCCGCCCCACGGTTTCCCCGCCGACCGATTGCAGGAAAGGGAACAGCAACCAGCCTGACAGCGTCCAGCCAAATCCATAGCTTGGCGACAGGATCGTGGACCCCGTGTCGAGACGTCCATAAATGAACATCCGCTTTTGCTGGTTGGACCCATAGCGCGAATATTCGTCCATCTTGGTGACTGCCACCTGCTCCATTGCCTTGAATACGCTATCGACGGTCTTGCCGCCACCAATCGGATCAAAGCCATAGAACGCGTCTGTGTCGTCTATCGCGGTTTTCAGCTGCTGCATGAAATCGTCGGCGGAGGTGTTCACCACATGGGTTGAGCCCAACTTTTTCAGCAACGCGACCTGATCGTCCTTGCGCACAAGATTGACCAGCCCGAGCCCGTCCTCCTGGCAGATGCGGGTCAGCATCTGGCCAAGGTTTGATGCGCCAACTGTGTGCAGGATCGCGCTCTGCCCGTCCGCCTTGGCATTTTCCGCAAAACCCAGCGCGGTCATGGGGTTGACGAAGGCGCTCGCGCCATCTTCGGCCGTGTGATCGCCAAGCGGCAGGCACATACCGGCGTCGGCGATGCAATACTGGCTGTAGGCATTGCCAGGCACACAAGCAACGCGCTGGCCCATCAGTGCCTTGGCCTTGTCACCATCACCGACGGCAACAACGGTGCCCGCACCTTCATTGCCGGCAGGAAGTTTCAGCCCATGACGCGCTTTTGACCCCGCATTGAATGGCTCGGGCATCTTGGCTACGTATTTACCGGGCGAATATTCGGCATTTTCCAGATCAGCCGCACCCGCAAGAATGGCCAGATCCGACGGATTGATCGGTGCGGCCTCCATTTTCACTAGCACTTGATTGCCGGTCGGGTCGGGGAAGGTCACGTCTTCAATCGCAACGGTGAGCGTGCCATCGCTTTCTAGCGTGGTGAATAGCTGTTTGCCGGTGGTGCTCATGTTGGTATCTCCAGGTTTCGAATTCAAAATACAAAGATCGGGTCGGATCGAAGATCCGGCCAAATGGACGGAAAGATGCTTCGAACCTAAGGCTATCGATTGAACACCAGAAGCGTCGAAGCAGCGATTGCCTACACTGAACACACCTCCTACTGCTGTTGCAACCAATATGAGGGAAGTGTTGACCCTTGGTCAGACGCGTGGATATCGGTCAACGCATGGCTGTGTTCACGCGCCAGGTTTCACTTCGGAAATGCTACGGCGTGGCGTGGTGGCCTGTTTGAACGCCCGGGTGGGGCCGTTCGTGGCGTTCAACATGCGGTGTGGCTTTCGGGCTTTCTCTGCGTTTGGAACAAGCCAGACGGAATGAAAGAAGATCGACGTTCGCGGCAATGAAAAAGGCTCAGACCAAATAGGCAGAGATCATTCGGGGTGGCGCATAGAAAACCCAGAGTGATCTCTAGATTTCATTGGCCCAGGGGGGATTGGCACCGGCGCGGGTTACCGTGATTGCGGCGACTTTTGCGCCAAACTCGATGGCGCTTTGCAGGGTGTCGGGCGAAATGTCCGATATTGCGGCCTTGCTTAGTTTTCCCGCTTCAAACAGCTGTGCGAGAACGCCTGCGTTGAACGTATCACCTGCACCTACGGTGTCGACGACTTTGGCGCGGATGGCAGGTACTTTAACTTCCGCACCAGATTTCAGATAGCCGGTCGCACCCTGCGCACCTTGTGTCAGGATTACAGCAGCAGGGCCTAGTTCAAACAGGGCCATGACCTTGTCTGTCAGGGATGGCGGACCAGGAACCAGCCAGTCCAGATCTTCGTCAGATACCTTGACGATATCGACAAGCCGCATCGCCTCTTCGAGGCGCGATCTGTAAGCGGAAATATCGTTGATGAATGCCGGACGGATATTCGGGTCGATCATGACCGGCCGGGTGCTCCCCTCTGACTTCAGCAGCGCGATATAGGCATCCGCACTCGGCTCACACGCCAAGCTGATCCCACCAAGATAGAGCGCCGATACGTCAGCGGTCAGGGGTGGCATATCAACCGGGGTTAACATCCGCCCAGCCGAACCCTCGTCAACGAAACTATATGTCGCTTGGCCGTCTTTGAGCTGGACGAAGGCCAGCGTTGTCGGGCGATCTGAGATCACAGAGCGGGAAATATCCACGTGGCTGGCTGTGAGAGCTGCGGCCAATTGAACGCCGAACATGTCTGTTGAAAGACCTGTCAACATGCCGGTCGGAATGCCGAGACGGCCAAGTGCGATTGCGGTGTTGAATATGGCACCGCCGACATGCGGCACGAAACCCTCTGGCCCTGCCAAAGTCGGGGTGGGGATCATATCGATCAAAGCTTCACCGCAGCATAAAATCATTGAATTACTCGACCTTGAAAATGGAGGATGGAGCCGTCGTGGCGGTGTTTAAGATCTGATCGCCGGAGATGACGACATCACACGGCAGGCTTTTCTCGAGCATGAAAGTGGCGTTTGGCAGATCATTGCGGTTTGTTTTCTCTGCCGCCTCGGCCCGGTCATGGCCATGATCCAGCCAGCGTTGCAGCAGGCGCTGCCGCAATACGTCGAGCGGGATGTCGATCCGCACAGACAGGTCCCACAGCGGGGCAAGGTCCCGCCAATGGGGCTGGTCCAGCATCAGGTAGTTGCCCTCGACAATGAGTGTCGTGGTCTCGGGCCGGATTGCGCCCGCCCCGGCGATGGAGAGATCGCGGGTTCTGTCAAAGACGGGAAACACAACATCATCCTCGGTTTTGAGCCTTCTCACGAGATGAACAAACCCTGCACTGTCGAAGGTGTTTGATGCACCCTTCCGGTGCATTAGTCCACGTTCGTACAGGATAGCGTTATCGAGGTGGAAGCCATCCATCGGCACGACTTGAATGCTGTCGCTCCTTGCCGCCAGCGCTGTCGCCAATGTGGACTTGCCGCTTGCCGGTGCGCCGACGAGGGCAACCAACCGTCGTTTTCCGGAAAAAGCTGTGGCCTCAATTCTGCCGAGGATATCTGTAATCACGGTCGTACTCTACGCCGCGTCCGGCACGGCGGCGCCGGTCATATAGGCCACTGCGTCCGACATCGAATGCTCCTTGGGGTTGATCAGGCACAGCCGTTTGCCCAGACGGTGAACGTGGATGCGGTCGGCTACCTCGAACACATGGGGCATGTTGTGGCTGATCAGGATGATCGGAATACCGCGGCTTTTGACCTCGAGGATAAGCTCGAGAACCTTGCGGCTTTCTTTCACCCCGAGCGCGGCAGTCGGTTCATCAAGAATGATAACCTTCGAGCCGAACGCAGCCGCCCGTGCCACGGCGACACCCTGTCGCTGTCCGCCCGACAGCGTCTCGACCGCCTGATTGATGTTCTGGATCGTCATGAGACCAAGTTCAGACAGCTTTGCACGGGCGACTTCTTCCATCCGCTTGCGGTCAAGCTGCCGCAGGACCGAGCCGCGAAATCCGGGTTTGCGCAGTTCGCGTCCCATGAACATATTGTCAGCGATGGACAGGGCAGGGGACATGGCAAGCGTCTGGTACACCGTTTCGATACCAGCGTTGCGCGCATCAATCGGGGACCGGAAGTGAATCTCCTTCCCCTCCAGCGTGACGGTCCCTGCGTCGGGAATGACGGCACCCGAGATCGCCTTGACCAGCGAGCTTTTGCCTGCACCGTTGTCGCCGATGATCGCAAGGATCTCGCCCGGCATCAGATCGAAGTCGCAATGATCAAGAGCGGTCACCTTGCCGTAGCGTTTTACCAGGCCACGGGCTTTCAACATCGGTTCCATCAGGCTGCTACCTTTCTAATCCATTGGTCAACTGCGACGGCAGCGATGATCAGCACGCCGATCAGCAGATATGTCCATTGCGCGTCCGCGCCCGCCAGTCGCAGTCCCAGAGTGAAGACGCCCACAATCAAGGCACCGAAGAATGTGCCCAAAATCGAGCCCCGGCCGCCGAAGAGGGATATCCCGCCGATCACGACAGCTGTGATGCTTTCGATATTCAACAACTGGCCGGATGTCGGAGAAACCGAGCCGATCCGGCCGATCAAGGCCCAGCCCGCGAAGGCGCAGATCAGACCTGCGATGGCGTAAACAGAGATAATCGTCTTCTTCACATTGACGCCGGACAGTTCGGCAGCGTCGGGATCATCACCGACAGCGTAGACATGCCGTCCCCAAGCGGTGTGCTTGAGCACATAAGCAAGAACTATCACGAGGACCAACAGGAAGACCACACCAAGGGTGAAGATCGCGCCGCCTACGTTGAATTTCACGCCCAGAAGCTGGAGTAGGGGGGCTTCGGCCGCGATCTCCTGACTGCGGATCGTTTCATTCGCGGAGTAGAGGAAGTTGGCCGCCAGAACGATCTGCCACATGCCGAGCGTGACGATGAAGGGGGGTAGCTTCATCACGGCCACGAGCCACCCGTTAATCGTGCCGATCAGCGTGCCGACCGCGAGGCCGCAGGCCACGGCGACTTCTGCGGGAAGGCCGTAGCGGAAGGTGAACTGCCCCATGACCACGGACGAGATGACGGCAATCGCACCCACGCTCAGATCAATGCCCGCCGTCAGAATGACAAGGCTCTGTGCGGCAGCGACGATTCCGACGATCTGCACCTGTTGCAGGATCAGCGTCAATGCGAAGGGGGAGAAGAAGCGTGAGCCCAGCAGCAAACCGAAAACCGCGATGGACGCCAGAAGCACGATCAGCGGCACAAGTGCCGGCGTGACGTGCAAGGCGTGGTGTATCTTTGTGACAAATCCGCCAGAGGTTTCATCGAAGCGTGCGACATCTGTCGCGCTTTTCGAGGCTGCGGCCTCATAGTTATCTCCGGTGGACATTGGTCGCTCCCATTCGTTCGACTATGATCGTTGGCCTCGCGCGCGAGATGCAAGGCGTTTACCGGGCGAATTCAGTCGCCCGGCATCTTTTCGGTACACTTTGATGGATCAACCCCAGCAGAGTTCCTTGCCCTCGGCGACGCTGATGCTCTCTACGCCGTCAACCGGCTTGTCGGTAACCAGCGCTACACCGGTATCAAAGAAATCCTTGCCTTCGGTGGCCTGTGGCTTGGTGCCATCCTTGGCAAATGCGGCAATCGCCTCGATGCCTTTGGATGCCATCAGCAGCGGGTATTGCTGCGACGTGGCGCCAATGACCCCTTCTTCGACGTTTTGAACGCCGGGGCAGCCGCCATCGACAGACACGATCAGCACGTCATTCTCGCGGCCGATGTCCTTGAGCGCCTCATAGGCACCCGCGGCGGCTGGTTCGTTGATGGTATAAACCACGTTGATGCCCTGATCCTGTGCGAGAAGGTTCTCCATCGCTTTGCGGCCGCCTTCTTCGTTGCCGGCGGTCACGTCGTTGCCCACGATGCGGGGGTCGGTCTCATCGCCCCATTTGCTGGGGTCGACCAGATCTATGCCAAAGCCCTGCAAGAAGCCTTGGTCGCGCAGAACGCCAACGGTGGGCTGGCTCACGGCTAGGTCAAGCATGGCAATTTTTGCGTTTTCGGCTTCGTCGCCCAATGCGGCAGCGGCCCATCTGCCGATCAGCTCGCCCGCCAGGAAGTTATCCGTCGCAAAGGTCATATCGGCTGCATCAATCGGATCAAGCGGTGTGTCCAGAGCGATCACGAGGATACCCGCATCGCGGGCCTGTTGAACGGCAGGCACAATAGAAGAGGTGTCGGAAGGCGTCAGAAGGATGCCTTTCGCACCGTTGGCGATGCACGTCTCGATCGCGGAAACCTGCGTTTCGTGGTCGCCGTCAATCTTGCCGGCATAGGTGTTGAGCTCCATGCCCAGCTCTTCCGCCTTGGCTTGCGCCCCTTCGCGCATCTTGACGAAGAAAGGGTTCGTGTCGGTCTTTGTGATCAAGCAGGCCGACACTGAATGCGCTTCTGCCGACGCTGTTCCGGCCATTGCGATCAGACCCAACGCGGTCCCGGCAATTAATTTCTTCATGATATTCCTCCCAGAATTTTTGGCTAACGTCACGATTCGGAGCGTTCCCGTGGCGCCGAAAATAATCGAATGGCGTGCTCTGTCAATAAATAAATCAAGTTGACTTATTAATCCATTCAGCTGAAGTTCTTTCTATAAAACCGCTATAGCTTGAGCAGATTTAATGAATCCGATCTCCCCCACAGACGCGATGCACCGCGCGGATCAGAACCGGCTACGCAATCCGAACGAACGGATTATTCTATCGCTTTTGCAACGCAATGGTCCGACGCCGGGCAGTGATCTGGCACGGCAAACCGGTCTGTCTGCGCAGACGATTTCGGTCATTTTGCGTAAGCTGAAAAGCGATGGTCTGACCCGTCAATGCAAGCCCGTTCGGGGGAAGGTTGGCAAACCCTCAGTCCCGATTGCGCTGAATCCTCTCGGTGCGCTTTCGGTCGGATGCAAACTCGGGCGTCGCAGTTGCGATCTGATCGTCATGGATTTTTGCGGCACGACCTTGTTCAAGCGCAACCTGATGTACGATATTGCCATCCCGCAGACCGTCTTTACCTTCCTCGCGGAAAGTTACGCAGAGGCGCTCGCGGAGATCGGCCCGAAGGGTACGGAGCGTCTTTGCGGTTTTGGCATCGCTGCTCCGTTCGAAATCTGGAAATGGGGCGCTTCTGACGGGAATACACCGCGCGAGTTCCTCTCATGGAAAGACCTGTCGTTCGAACGTGAAATCGCACGGTTCACGGATCTTCCTGTCTATATGATGAACGATGCGACAAGCGCATGTTGGGCTGAACAGGTTTATGGCCGCGGACGGGAGTTTAGCGATTATGCCTATTTATTCGTCTCCACCTTTATCGGGGGCGGTCTCGTTCTCAATCAGGCGGTATACGAGGGCAGTCGGGGAAACGCCGGGGCATTCGGTCCCTTGCGGGTCGGTGACCGGGCAGGCCGAACGCAGCAGCTGCTTGACGTGGCCTCTGTCCATGTTCTGGAAAGCGCTCTCACCCGGAGCGGCAAGGACTATCGCGACCTATGGAAACAACCGCAGGATTGGTCGGGCTTCAGCAAAGAGGTCAGTGACTGGATCGACGGGGCGGCCTATGCGATCGCACAGGCCTGTATGTCCGCCTGTGCCGTGATCGACTTTGAAGCGGTCATTATCGACGGTGCGCTGCCGGAAGATGTGCGCAGCCGTTTGGTTCGGGCCGTGCGTGACAAACTGCCCGACGAAGACAGCCGGGGATTGCTGATGCCTGAAGTTGCAGAGGGTGTGATCGGAGGCGAGGCGCGCGCACTTGGTGCGGCCTGCGACCCGATTTACAGCCAGTTTTTCAGCACGTCGCAGCCGGTCTGAATGAAAGGACAAAGCCGAAATGAAGCGTTCTGACATCAACGCACTTCTTGAAAGCGCGGAAGAAATGTTTGCGCGGCACGGGTTTATCCTGCCGCCTTTCGCGCAGTGGAGCCCTTCTGAATTTACCGCACGGCACGACAGCGCAGCGCATTTAATTTCCGCGCGCTGTGGGTGGGATGTGACCGACTATGGTGCGGGGCGTTTTGACGAAATGGGGCTGGTTCTGTTTACGCTTCGCAACGGGCGCCTCAGCGATCTGAACGCTGGTCGGGGCATGTGCTACGCCGAGAAGCTGCTTATTTCGCGCAGGGATCAACTTTCGCCGATGCACACCCACGTGGTTAAAGCCGAGGACATCATTAACCGCGGTGGCGGCACCCTTGTGGTCGAGTTGTTCGGCTCCGACGCTGAGGGGCATCTGGACCCGCAACGGGGCGGTACCGTCATGTGCGATGGCATCCCGGTCCCGTTTATGGCCGGCGATAAGCTACGGCTTGCGCCGGGCGAGAGCATCACACTCCGCCCCGGCGACTGGCATGCCTTTTGGGGCGAGGGTGCGGATGTATTGATCGGCGAGGTCAGCACCGTGAACGACGACGAAACGGATAACGTCTTTCACGAGCCACTAGCGCGGTTTTCCGAGATAGAAGCCGATGCGGAACCTGCGCGCCTACTGGTCAGCGACTACGTCGACCATTTCCGCAGGTAGGCATTTTTCATGATCGGCACGCCCTGTTTCCAGGGGCCAAAAAGCGGTAGGTATCGATGGCGTTTGAGCCGATCTGACGCACGACGGTCCAAACACGATACGCACACGGATTGACCTGGTGATCTGATTGGACCGTGATCGCTGCACCACCATGTTGCATCCTTTGCGGCATTGGCAAAATGGGCAGCTTTTGCATTTCAACCGCGCCTGATCGGGTTGCTCCAAGCGCGTTTGCCTGCTGCGTCGATGACAGTTACCCGCAGCCAAGGAGATTGCTTACACCGCATCAGCGGAATTGCCGTGCGGGTCATGGAGGTGCCATGTGCCGCTTGGGATGCCGATCCGTGTCCTTGCAAAATAACAGACACAACCGAGCTGCTCTCGACGATCAGGGTATTGTCGATGATTTCGACATTGTGCAATTCAGGCCCCTGGCTTGAATAGAAATGGCCAGCCTTCAACGCCGTCAACAGCGCCTTCGGTTCCAGAGTTTCGGATTTCACCATGACCCAACCGCCGAAGTGATCCGGCTCTGAAAAATGAGCATCGTCCGTGGCGATCATCGTCAGGTCGTGGCCTTCGGACAGCATCAGGTCAGCGTATTGAAATCCGTCCGGACGGTCACATCCCATCGCGCAGCCATGGTTGTAAATCTCGACCGCATGGGCAGCAGTCAAGCTGCGCGCGTCTTCCAGTGTCATACCGGACCATTGCGGGTGTGCAATTGCTACGAAAGCCCCGGCATCGACAGCACGTTTTGCCAACTCCGGTCCGGTTTCTTGGCCTGCGACTGGGACAAACGCGGGCGCATGGGCCGGCGCGAAATCAGCGGGCAGGCCCACTGCAAGGATGTGCCAGAGTTCGCCGTTTTGCATGGCGCCCGAATGAAGCTCTGCTCCGAGAAGGGTGGTGAATGCATCGCTGCGATATGGACGCGTGTCGGCAATGGGGTAGTCATAAATGCCAATCATGTGGTCCGTCAGGGCTATGAAATCATAGCCCTCCGCCTGATAGCGGCGGCAGACCTCGGCGGGGGACAGGACACCATCGGACAAGGTGGAATGGGTGTGCAGGTTGCCGCGGTAAAAGCGGCCGGGCGCTGAAAAGGCAGGTAATTTCATGGGGCACTCTCTGGCAGGATAACAAGGTCGTCATGCGCAAACCAAATCTCGGTTTGCGCGCCTTGCGCAGGGACTGTGACCCCCGCGCGGTTGAACATGTCGATGCTGACCGCCGTGCCTGCGACATCGACCTGCGCTCGGATGACCGAGCCCAGAAAGCTGGACCGCAGCACGCGGCCGGGCAGGGACTGGGTATCGGTCGAGCGCCGGTTGAGCGACATGGCCTCGGGGCGTAGGGCGACCGTGATGGCGCCGTTGGCCGCTACAGACGACAGGTCCAGCCCGCCTACATCGGTGCCGGCAAAATGCAGGCTTTGCGGGCCTACCTGTTCTGCGGTGAACGTATTCAGCTTGCCGACAAAATCCGCGACGAACCGTGTTTTCGGGCGGTTATAAATCTCGGACGGCGTGCCGATCTGGTCCGCGCGGCCCGCGTGCATCACGACAACACGGTCGGACACGGACAAAGCCTCTTCCTGATCATGGGTCACGAAGACGGTGGTAATGCCAAGCTCGCGCTGGATGCGGCGGATATCATCGCGCAGGCTGGTGCGGATTTGCGCATCAAGTGCGGACAGCGGCTCGTCCAGCAGCAGCAGGTTCGGACGTGGCGCGAGCGCGCGGGCCAGTGCCACACGCTGCTGCTGGCCGCCCGACAGCTGGTAGGGATAGCGGTCCGCCAGATGGCTGAGTGCGATCAGGTCCAGCATCTCGCCCACGCGGCTGGTTATTTCACGGCCAGACATGCCTGCGATCCTGAGGCCAAAGGCCACGTTTTCGCGCACGGACATATTAGGAAACAGCGCGTAGGCCTGAAACACCATCCCGATCTTGCGGCGGCTTGCGGGAAGTGCTGTCACATCCGTGCCGCCGACCTTGATGGTGCCGGAGGTGGGCTTCTCGAACCCTGCGATCATGCGCAGCACCGTTGTCTTGCCGCATCCCGAGGGCCCGAGGAACGAGATGAACTCACCTGCCTCGACATCGAGGTTGAAATCACGCACCACAGTCGTTGTCCCGAACGTCTTGGTGATGTCGGTCAGGGTCAGAAAACTCATGGCAACGCCTTTTCAACAGAGGTGGATGTGCGCCTGCGGATCAGACGCTGGCCGGGTTTAAGATTGGCGAAAACTTCCATCAGAACCATGCAGGTCCAGGTGAAGGCGAACGCCATGATGGCGAGGGCCGCAGGCTGATAGGCATAGTCCTGCCCCATCTGGACCAGATAGGGACCGAAGCCGGGGCGGTTCAGGAGGCTAGTGATGACAAATTCGCCCAAGGATATGGAAAACGTCAAAAAGGCCCCTGACACGAGCGCAGAGCGGATGTTGGGGAAAATGACAAAAGCGATGGTGCGCAGCCGCGAGGCACCAAGGCTCTCTGCGGCCTCCGTCAGCGTGACGATGTCAATCGAGGCCATCCCGTTGTCGACGGCGCGGTACATATACGGCAGCGACAGCACAACATAGCCGATCACCAGTAGGATATTGGTCCCCGTATCGCTCATTGTCATGGGCAGAAGCGATCCAGTCCCGTAGATGCGGACATACCCGAATACCAGCACGACCGGCGGGATGATCAGGGGCATCAGGCTCAGAAACTCGACCACAGGGCGCATGCGTGGCACACGCAAGCGCACCCAATAGGCGGTGGGCACCACGATCACGATTCCGAGGACGATGGCCAGCAAGGACGCAACCGCCGAGAAGCTTAGAACACTGACGAACACTTCACTCTCGAACACGGACCGGTAGGCCTCGAACGAGAGCTCGCCCCGCGTCATCCGCAGCGAAAAGTTGAACGTCGCGATCAGTGGCACGATGAAGAACGCAGCGCCAAGCACCGCAATCAAGACAGAGAGGACTGGCACGCGGCGGCTCATTTCTGCCACCGCTCGGCGCGACGGCGAAGGGCGAAGTAAATAACGTTGGATAGGCCCATCAATACAATCATTCCGACCGCAATCGCATAGCCCAGATTGGGGTTATAAAGCACATTGCCGCGGATCTGCTGGAACAGCACGATCGGCACCACCTGAAAGTTGGCACCCGTTAGCGCATAAATGGTGGCCAGCGTGCCAAAGGCATTGGCGAACAGCAGCAGGAAACACCCCAACACCGAAGGCGCCAGCAGCGGCATTGCCACACGGGACAGATACTGGCGGCGGGTGGCACCCAGACTTTCGGCTGCCTCGCGCCATTCGGGCCGCAACCCTTCAAGCGCAGGTGTGATCATCAGGATCATCAAGGGCAGCTGGAAATAGAGGTAAGTCAACGACAGACCCAGAAAGGAAAACAGGCTGAAGCCCGCGGCGTAGATGTTGATGCCCAGAAAGTCGCGCAGCACCAGCGTGACCAGCCCCAGACGCCCCAGCGTCGCGATAAATGCAAAGGCCAGTGGCACCCCTGCGAAATTGGACGCGACGCCCGAAAATGTCATGAACGCGCGCCGCACCCATGACGGCAATCCTCCTTGGATGAGCGCGTAGGCAAGGATCAATCCGAAAACGGCTCCCATGCCTGCCGACGCAAGGCTCAGCCGGATCGACAGGCTGAACGAGCTCAAGATCTCGGGTGCGAACAGCCCGCGCATTGTGTCCAGCGAATACCGGCCATCCGGCGTCTGGAAGGCGCCATTTAGCAGATAGAAGATCGGCGCGATCAGGAACAGGAACGCAAACAGGAAAAACGGCACGAGGCCAGCCCAGGACCAGTTGAACACGGCCAGACGTGACACCACAGGCGGGCGATCGGGAGAAAGAAACGACAAGGGATGTAATTCCGTCTATAAGGTCGGCAGACAGCGGAGCATGCCCCGCTGTCTGCCGGTTCGGCGTTGTGGCTTACTGCACGCCCATCTCGGAGGCCCAATTCGCCGCGATGGCTTCCTTGGCCGCTGCCTGATCGTCGAGCGAGGGGAAGATCGCCTTGGCGTAATTCTCGGCAGGGGGGAGTTTATCCAGCAGATCTTGCGGAATCACGCCGCGCTCGGCCATGTCGTTGAACCGGATCGGGTGGCAGTAGCCCTCAAGCCACAGAAGCTGGCCTTCGTCGGAGTACAAAAACTCCATCCACAGTTTGGCGGCATTGGGATGCGGTGCGTAAGCCGAAATCGCCTGAACATAGACGCCGGCAATAACCGCATCGCTCGGCACGACGACTTCGACAGGCGGGTTGCCCGCCAGATTGTCGCGCATGGCCAGCAGGTTGTAGTCCCAGTCGAAGTAGATCGGCGTTGTACCCTGTGCCAGGTTCTGGGAGTTGCCGTTCACCGGCACCAGATTCCCGCTTTCCTTGAGGTCCTTGAAATAGCCGATGCCCTTGTTCAGCGCGTCTGCACCCGCCTCACCGCCTTCGGCGATCCCTGCGGCATAGACTGTCATCATGGTGCTGTTGCCCGTGCGCGGATCACCGATGATGGCCACACCGTTTGCAAAGGCCTGGTCTTTCATTTCCGCAAAGCTGGTGGGCGCGTCAGGATAAATGTCAGAGTTCACACCGAAAGCCAGAACACCGTAGTAGTCGCCGTACCAATAGCCGTCCGCATCCTTGGCTTCAGCCGGGATGCTGTCCCAGGTTGCAACCTTGTAGGGCTGAAGCAAGCCTTCATCCTTGGCGGCAGGGCCAAACGACAGGCCTACGTCCAGCACGTCAGGTGCCTGCGGGCCGGTATTGCCCTTGTTCGCCTTCACCGCTTCAAGCTCGTCCGCTGAGCCGGCATTCGGGTTCAGCTCATTCACTTCGAGGCCGTATTTTTCTTTGAATGTTGCAATCACTTTGCCGTAACCGCACCAGTTGTGGGGGAGGGCGATTGTGGTGAGCATGCCTTCGGCCTGTGCTGCTGCAATCAGCTCGGCGCTTGGTTCAGCGAATGCAGCCGTCATGGAAAGAGCGGATGCGGACGCCAGCAGGGGCAGCGCGAGGCGGGTGTAGGGCTTCATCTGGTAACTCCGGAAATGGGATCTGTTTCATGCAAGCGGCAGGTCCGCGGCCCCCTTGCCCTACATTTCAAGTGCAACATTTTTGTTAAGCATATGTTAAGGTTGCGTGACCCAAAGGATACCTGCGTTCCGGTATTTCTCGGATAGATCGGCTGCTACTGTGCTGAGTACATCTCGGAGAGAGCGTGCGGGTGATGCGGGGATCCAGGCTGCAACAGGAAAGGCGCGGAGAGTATTGCCTGTCATCGGGCCAAGCCAACCGCAAAGCTCACTCAAACTCTGCCAAGAAGCGCCGAGAGGAAAGCTCAAGTTCAATCAAACCGGGGATCAGCTACGCCCATCAAACCTGATGAAAGCGTCAGGATGTGTGTATGTGTTTGATTTTTAGTGGTGGGCGACCCAGGAATCGAACCTGGCGTGCGTCTCCGCGAGGGAGTTACAGTCCCCTGCCACACCTTGCGGCCTGTCGCCCACTGGCGCGGTGATTACCTGCGGGTCCTTGGGGCGTCAACCTCTAAATCTGATGATTTGTCAGGAATTGTGAGTGCCCTCACAGCGGGACTTGCAGGGCAAGGCTTGGCGCGCGCGCGGCAAAGGGATAGACGGGGACAAATGCGCGCATGTAAGGGTGATGATCATGAAAAAACCGAAGTGGGTTGTGGAAAAAGAACAGGGCAAGAAAGCCGATGCGCGCGAGACATTGTGGCTGTTCGGGCTGCATGCTGTGCGCGATGCACTGATGAACCCTGCCCGGGTCAAGCTGCGCATGATGGTGACGCCCAACGCGCTGGCCAAGCTGGAGGATGCGGTTGCTGCCAGCGGTGTTGAGCCGGAGGTGGTGGACCCACGTAAGTTCAATCCGCCGATTGATCAGGGGTCAGTGCATCAGGGCGTGGTGCTGGAGGTCAAGCCACTGGACTGGGGGCGGCTGGAGGATGTCTGCATCGGGGATGTGGCGCCGCGTGTAATCTTGCTGGACCGTGTGACAGATCCTCATAACGTCGGCGCGATCCTGCGCTCGGCCGAGGTGCTGGGTGCGTCGGCGGTGATCGGCACGCGCCACCATTCCGCGCCTGAAACCGGCGCGCTTGCCAAAACCGCCTCCGGCGCGCTGGAGCGTCAGCCCTATTTGCGCATCCGCAATCTGGCGGACGGGATCATCGCCTTGCAAAAAATGGGTTATCTGGTGCTGGGGCTGGATGGTGAGGCGGAGACGACCATCGAAGCCGCCGTGGCGGGCAAGCGGGAACGGCCTGTGGCCTTGGTGCTGGGGGCCGAAGGGCCCGGCCTGCGCGAGCGGACGAAGGAGACGGTGGATGCGCTGGTGCGGATTGACGCAGGCGGCGCATTTGGCTCGCTCAACGTCTCAAATGCGGCCGCAATCGGCCTATATGCCACCAGAGATCATTCCTGAGGAGACCGGCCATCGCCTATCCGGCCAAAATAGCAACGTGTTGCCATTGCGGAACGCGCGCCGTGCTGCGGCTTGATGCGGGACACCACACGTTGACCTGCGCCGCTTGCGGAGCGCCGCTGCGGCAACTCAAGTCTTTGCCGGTAGCACAGGCACCTGTACAGCCCGCCATCAGCCACCAGCCGGCGGCACCTGTGCTGCGCCCGCTGCCGAAGGCGGCAAAGCCTGTGAAGCGGCCCAAGAAACGAAAGGGGCTGTTTCGCAAATTTGCCGAGGAAGCATTTGATCTGGTTGAAGATATCTTTGACTGACATGCGCGGGCTTGGCGGTTCTTCGCTCGTTTCATCTGCGCGGGCCCTATTGTTTGCCGCGACCTCTTTAATCCACGTACGGGGTGCATATCTTTAATTCAGCGGTTCGGCCTGGAACGCCCGTACCGTGTTTTGTCCCTGTTCCCACTCATAACCTCCCGATGATTTTCGGGAGGTTTTTTTATGTTTTGGGCATGGCGGGGGAAATGGGGAGGGGCTAGAGTATCCGCATGACCTATTCAGACCGCTATCTCAAAGACATTCTGACCCGCACGAAACGTGTCGCGATTGTGGGCGTATCGGACAATCCCGTGCGCGCGAGCTATTTCGTTGCGCGTTATCTGTCGCTGCGGAATTATGCGATTGTCCCTGTGAATCCGATGCTGGCAGGGCAGAGCCTGTTTGGCGTGCCGGTTGTCGGGTCATTGGCCGAGATCGAGGGCCCTGTGGACATGGTCGACATCTTCCGCCGCTCGGACGCGGTGCCTGCCATCGTGGAGGAGGCGCTGGCGCATTTGCCGGACCTGCGCACGGTCTGGATGCAGATCGGGGTACAGCATGCCGAGGCGGCAGCGCTGTGTGAGGCACGGGGGATTGATGTGGTGCAGAACCGCTGCCCGAAGATCGAATACCAGCGGCTGTTTGGCGAATTGCGCAAGGGCGGGTTCGCGACCGGCGTCATCTCGAGCAAATTGTAAGGGGCAGGCCGGGGATGGGGGCAAGCCCTAGCGGGATGCCTTTTCTGCGATGCCGGATGTGGATTGCCGGCGTGCGAGGGTGTCCATGACATCGGCCAGCGGCACATCGCGGGCGGCGAGCATGACCAGAAGGTGATAGAGCACATCGGCGGCTTCGTTCGTGAGGCCCGCTTTGTCGTCTTTTACAGCTTCGATGATGGCCTCGATGGCTTCTTCGCCGAATTTCTCGGCACATTTTTCAGGGCCTTTGGACAGCAATTGCGCGGTCCAGCTCGATGCGGGATCGGCGTCCTTGCGGGCGAGGATGGTGGCGTAGAGGTCGTCCAGCGTCATGTGAGCCTCATCGGGATGCCTGCGGCGGCCATGTGTTGTTTGGCCTCGTGGATGGTGAATTCCCCAAAGTGGAAGATGGAGGCGGCCAGCACGGCAGAGGCGCCGCCCAGTTTCACGCCGTCGACAAGGTGGTCTAGGGTACCAACGCCACCAGAGGCGATGACCGGCATGTTCACGGCATCGCTGATCGCGCGGGTCAGCGGCAGGTTGAAGCCCTGTTTGGTGCCATCGCGGTCCATCGAGGTGAGCAGGATTTCACCCGCGCCCTTTTCCATCATGGTGATGGCGAATTCGACTGCGTCGATGCCGGTAGGCTTGCGCCCACCATGGGTGAAGATTTCCCATTTTCCGGGGGAGACGGTTTTTGCGTCAATGGCCGCGACGATGCACTGGCTGCCGAACTGGTCTGCGGCCTGCGCCACGACATCTGGGTTGGCAACCGCAGCAGAGTTGAAGCTGACTTTGTCGGCACCTGCAAGCAGCAGCGCGCGCACGTCCGCAGCGCTGCGCACGCCCCCGCCGACGGTAAGGGGGATATAGCAATGCTCGGCCGTGCGGCGCACCAGATCGAACATGGTGCCGCGGTTCTCGTGGGTGGCGTGGATGTCGAGAAAGCACAGCTCGTCCGCGCCTGCTGCGTCATAGGCGATGGCGGCATCCACCGGATCGCCTGCATCGCGCAGGCCGACAAAGTTCACGCCTTTGACCACACGGCCATCGGCGACATCTAGACAGGGGATGATGCGGGTTTTGAGCATGGATCTGTTCTATCGGTGGGAGGAGCAGGCGACAAGTGGTGCGAAGGCCTGCGGCCTCATGAGTTGGAGGGGAACATGAAGGGTCAGCTGCGCAACGCCTCAAGCGCTGCGGCCAGATCAATGGCCCCGTCATAGAGCGCACGGCCCGAGATGGCACCTTCAATCACGCCGGTGTCTTTGAGGGCTTGCAGATCGGCGAGGGAGGATACGCCGCCGGAAGCGATGACGGGGATGGTGACGGCTCGGGCGAGGGCGGCGGTGGCCTCGATGTTGGGGCCACCCATGGCGCCGTCGCGCATAATGTCGGTGTAGATGATCGCGGCCACGCCTGCGTCCTCGAAGGATTTTGCGAGGTCTGTCACCATGACATCGGTCTCTTCGGCCCAGCCTTTGGTGGCGACGCGGCCGTTGCGGGCATCAATGCCAACCGCGACCTGGCCAGGAAACGCGCGGGCGGCTTCGCGCACGAGATCAGGGTTCTCTACTGCGACCGTGCCAAGGATCACGCGGGCGAGGCCTTTGTCCAGCCAGCTTTCGATTGTTGCCATGTCGCGGATGCCGCCGCCGAGCTGGGCGGGGACGGGGCATGCTTTCAGAATCGCTTCGACCGGGGCGGCGTTGACGGGGGTGCCTGCGAAGGCCCCGTTGAGGTCGACCAGATGCAGCCATGTGCAGCCTGCGTCCACAAAGGCCTGCGCCTGCGCGGCAGGATTGTCATTGAAGACGGTGGAGCGGTTCATGTCGCCATGCACGAGGCGGACGGCCTGACCGTCTTTGAGATCGATTGCGGGATAGAGGATCATGGCGCGGGCTCCGTTCGCGTTTGTGTTGCCGGGGTTTTGCATGGAACGCGGGGATGTGCAACGCGACCCAAGGTCAGGCTTGATCGGGAAGTCGGATAACGCCAGTGTGGGCCATGGTTTCTGGGAGGAAGAGCTATGAAAACGGGAATACTGGCGGCGATTGTCGCATTGGGCTTTACGGGGGCTGCGTTGGCCGATCCGGCGGTGGGTACATGGAAAACGCAGGTGGATGACGGCGCTTATGCCCATGTGACGATCGCGCAATGTGGTGCGGCCCTATGCGGGACCATCGCGCGGACGTTCAAGGACAGTGGTGAATACAAGTCTGAGAACATTGGCAAGAAGCTGGTCTGGGATATGCAGCCCGCAGGCAGCGGTGCCTATGATGGGGGCAAGGTCTGGCAGCCATCCACGGGTAAGACCTACCGTTCAAAAATGGCGTTGTCGGGAAATACGCTCAAAGTGTCAGGCTGCGTGGGGCCGATCTGCAAAAAGCAGACCTGGAGCCGCGTGAACTGAGCCGCCGCCGGTTTTGCGAGAAAAACGAGGCGCGGGTGCAGAGTGCATCCGCGCCTTTTTGTAGTGGTGTCAGGGTGTCCAGCGCAGGAAGTTGGTGATCATCCGCAGGCCGGTGGTCTGGCTTTTCTCGGGGTGGAACTGCATGCCCACCATCGTGTCGCGGCCGATAACGGCTGTGACATCACCTGCGTAATCGACATGGGCCAGCCGCTGTGCCGGTTTATCGACGGCCATGTGGTAGCTGTGCACGAAATAGGTGTGATCGCCGGTCTTGATGCCGTCAAACACCGGGTGCGGCGCGTCCAGCACCAGATCGTTCCAGCCCATGTGCGGCACTTTCAGCGCCGGATCGGCGGGGGTGATGCGGGTGACCTCACCTGCGATCCAGTCGAGGCCAAGGGTGTCCTCATACTCGCGGCCCCATGTGGCCATCAGCTGCATGCCGACGCAGATCCCGAGAAACGGGCGTCCCTTTTCCTCGACCGCTTCGATCAGGGCGGCATAGATGCCGCTGCGCCCCTTTAGGGCGGCCATGCAAGCCGGGAATGCGCCGTCGCCGGGCAGCACGATACGGTCGGCGCGTGCAATCACATCCGCGTCAGCGGTGACGATCACTTCGCCCGCGTCGGCCTCACGGGCCATCCGCTCGAACGCTTTGTGGGCGGAGTGCAGATTGCCGCTCTCGTAGTCGATGATCGCGGTAAGCATTTACAGCATGCCTTTGGTGGAGGGGATGGCGTCCGCCTTGCGCGGATCTGTCTCAAGCGCGTCGCGCAGGGCGCGGGCGACGGATTTGAAAGCAGCCTCGGCGATGTGGTGGCTGTTGATGCCGTGCAACTGGTCCACGTGCAGCGTGATGCCGCCGTGGGTGCTGAGCGCCTGGAAGAATTCGCGCACCAGTTCAGTATCAAAGGTGCCGATCTTGGCGGTGGGCAGATCCACGTTCCACACAAGGAAGGGTCGGCCCGACAAATCCAGCGCCGTGCGCACCAGCGCGTCGTCCATCGCCAGCAGGCACGCACCATAGCGTACGATCCCGCGTTTGTCGGCCATGGCTTGCGTCAGCGCCTGACCCAGCGCGATGCCCACATCCTCGACAGTGTGGTGGTCGTCAATGTGCAGATCGCCTTCGCAGCGCACAGTCATGTCGATCAACGCGTGCCGCGACAGCTGGTCCAGCATGTGGTCAAAGAACCCCACGCCGGTCTGGTTGTCATAGGTGCCGGTGCCGTCAAGATTGATCTCGACGCTGATGTTCGTCTCGGCGGTTTTGCGGGTGATGCTGGCGCGGCGCATGAAGGGCCTCCGTTTGGGTTCTGCGTCCTTATAGCACTGCACAGGCGCACGCCAAGGGGGTGAAGGGGGATTGCGGCGCGCAGCGCTTCGTGACAGCCTGACAGCACCAAGACAGGAGCCTCCAGACGTGAGCACATGCGTTTTCATCCAGATTAGGTGCAGGCCCGGCACCACCTACAGTGTCGCCGAGGCGATTGCCCTGCGCGAAATCCATTCCGAGCTTTACTCGACCTCCGGTGATTATGATCTGCTGATGAAGGTCTACATCCCCTCGGATGCCGATGTGGGCGTCTATATCAACGACAACCTACTGGACATCGAAGGGATTGAACGCTCGCTCACGACGATGACGTTCAAGGTTTTTTGATGCGGGCTCTGGCCCTGATGCTGGCGTTTCTGGGTGGTACAACCGCACAGGCCGCTCAGCGCATATACGAGGGCGAGGAAGCGGCGGCCCTTCGTTGTGCCAATATGATGGCGATGACGGGGGTAACCCTGAACCGTGCGGGGCTGATGCCGGAGCGCGAAAAGGATGTGCTGATCGGGATATCCATTTTGATCCTTGAGCGTCACGTTGGCGGCAACTGGAACGAGAAGAAGCGCGCGATGGAGCAGATGCGCGACCGTCGCACTGTGGATGCGACGCTGGAGGATTACCAGCGCAACGCGCCGCTTTGCCTCAGCCGGTTTCCGATCAACTGAACGCTTGCGCGACGGCACCGGGGCAGGCGGCCTCGATGCAGGTCAGGATATCGGTGACGGGCAGGCCGGTCGCCTGAATGATGGCAGCACGGTAAGGCGGCAGATTGGTGCATTCCAGAAGGATGTGGCGATGATCGGGCGTTTGGTGACTGGTCAGCAGGGCGCAGATTTCATCGCACGCCTGCTGCGGGTCCAGATGGTCCAAGTTCCCTGTAATGATCTGTCGCAGGTGATGGTCGTCTTTTAGCCCTACAATACTGCGCGCGTATTCCGCCCACGCGCCCAGATGCGCGGGCCCCAGACGCGCGGCGTCAAAAGTGAGGATGCACAGCTCCTCCGGTCTGTAGCGCTGGGCGAGCGAGTTTAGCGACACCAGTGAAGAGGCGATGAACGGGCGCTGCGCCACTGCTGCCAGATGCTCCTGCCAGTAGGACAGGAATCCGCAAGAGGTTACCACGATGTTGCCTGTGGCCTGCGCAAGCGCCTCCTCGAATGGTGTAATGTCGATGTCCTGCGGTCGGTCGGTAACGATCTGCCCTACAGACGCGCCTGCGATGCGGATGATCTGCGGCGGTCGGGCATAGCTTTCCGCTGCGCCCACATCCCCCGCGATGCGCGGGAAATCTGTGTCGAGTTGCAGGACCGTGACGCGCGGAGTCATCGCACCTGATTGGCGCTGATCTTGTCGGGCAGCCATGTGGCCAGTTCGGGGAAGACCACGAGGATCACGATCATCAGCAGCATCAGACCGACCATGGGCAGAGCGACCTTGGAGATGTAGGAAATCTCGTGTTTGGTCATGCCTTGCAGAACAAACAGGTTGAACCCGATCGGCGGCGTGACCTGCGCCATTTCCACAACCACGACGATGAAGATGCCGAACCAGATCACGTCGATGCCCGCCTGACGGATCATCGGCTCGACAATCGCCATGGTCAGCACGACGGAGGAGATGCCATCAAGAAACATGCCAAGGATGATGTAGAACACCGTTAACGCGGCGATCAGGACGATGGGAGAGAGCTGCATTTCGTTGATCCACGCGGCCAGTGCGCGGGGCAGGCCGGTAAAGCCCATGGACAGCGACAGGAATGCGGCACCCATCAGGATCAGCGCAATCATGGCGGAGGTCCGCGTGGCCCCCATCAGGGATTCCAGAAAGGTATTCAGGCTCAGCGACCCTTGGAACAGCGCCAGCGTGAGCGCGCCGATCACGCCCACCGCCGCCGCCTCGGTCGCGGTTGCCCAGCCGAAATACATTGAGCCAATGACGGCAAACACCAGCATCAGGACCGGGATCAGAAAGCGGCTCTCGGACAGCATGGTGCCCAGTGACATGCGCGGCTCCGCCGGTGGCCGCTGGTCGGGTTTCACGAAATGCCACACGGCGATATAGCTCATGAACAGTGCGGCAAGGACCAATCCGGGGATGATGCCCGCCATGAAAAGTTTGATGATGCTTTCGTTTATCGAGACGCCGTAGACGATCAGCGTGAGCGACGGTGGGATCATCAGGCCCAGCGTGGCGGCCCCCGCCAGCGTACCGATGATCATGTATTCGGGGTAGCCGCGCTTGCGCAACTCAGGGATGCTCATCTTGCCAACGGTTGTCAGCGTCGCGGCGGACGAGCCGGAGACGGCGGCGAATATGGTACAGCCAGCGATGTTGGTGTGCAGCAGGCCACCGGGCAGGAAGCGCATCCAGGGTGCAAGGCCGCGGAACATATCTTGGGACAATCGCGTGCGGTACAGGATCTCGCCCATCCAGATGAACAACGGCAGCGCGGTCAGCGTCCAGCTGCTCGAGCTGGTCCATATCGTGGTGATCATCGCGTCACCGGCAGGGCGGGTGGTGAACATCTCCAGCCCCACCCACGCCACGCCCATCAGCGCAAGGCCGATCCAGATGGACGAGGCCAATAGCCCGAACAGAACGCAGAGAAAGACGACTGTAGCATAGACTTCCATTATTCAACGGCCTCGGACTGGATGGGGTTCTTGCCCGTGATGATGGTGCGGTAGAGCGTATCCCACAACGCGATGGCCAGCAGGGTGGCACCAATGGACATGGCCAGCTGTGGGATCCAGACAGGCGTATAGACCAACGTAGCTGTGGCGTTGCCCATGGCGGAGCCCCACTCGCCCAGCGGCGTGGCAGGCAGTGACAGCAGCGTAACCACCCATTCGGGGATCTGGTCCTGCCCCTGTGTGCGCTCGTTCAGCATCTCGGAGAAGGCATTGGTTCGGATCGCGTAGCGGGCGAAATAGGTGGCGATCACGGCCGCGCCGAAGACGGCGAAGATGTCCAGCCAGCGCGAGGTGTAGCGGTTGATGTTAAGAATGATCGACACGCGGATGTGCGCGCCGCGCGTCATCGCATGGGACAGCGCAAAAAACGATGTGGCGGCCATGGCGTAGCCTGCAAACTCGGTCGTGCCGGGCAGGGCATAGCCGGTCCAGCGCGCCAACATTTGCGCCACGATGAGCAGCAGAATCGTACACATGAAGAAGGCCGCTACCGCTCCGCTGGCGAAATACAGACCGTCCAGCATACGCCAGACGGGGCGCAGCCGCCGCGCCAGCGGCTCTTTGGCGAAAAAGCACAGCACCCCGAAAAGGCTGGGCAAAACAAAAAGCCAGACCCACAGAGGCAGACCCAGCACCGGCGACCA
>TARA_R110002020_G_scaffold97701_4_pt1 | contig 62668 bp, 61 predicted proteins | sample TARA_R110002020 | Tara Oceans TARA_R110002020 (sample SAMEA4396489) | marine metagenome | biome: Westerlies Biome; feature: [MES] marine water layer (ENVO:01000295) within the mesopelagic zone...; material: water (ENVO:00002006), including particulate matter (ENVO:01000060) such... | reverse complement strand
AATCCAGTCAAAAAGATTGATTACATCTGGGTGAGTAGAGAAGTTCTTCTAAAAGTATCCAAAGTCAATATTCCATTAGGCATTCATTCATCAGACCATCTTCCCTTGGAAGCTGAAATAAGTATAAAATCAAAATGACACCAAGCGTTCAGCTTGATCTATAAACTATTACAATGAAAAAAACACCATTATTCATAGCTGCATTACTTGTCTTTTTCCTGAATTCTTGTGCAAATGCTCAGGAACCAATCATCGAAACTGACCCAATCGAAGAGCCTGAAATAGCTGAAGGTTTGGAGATCAAAGTGCTTTCATACAATGTCCATCATTGCAATCCTCCCAGCAAACCCAATTTGATAGATGTAGAAGGTATTGCTCAGGTGATCAATGATTCAAAGGCGGATCTGGTAGGCTTGCAGGAGATTGACGTGAACAATGAGCGATCAGGTATGAACTTGGATCAAGCGGCAAAACTGGCGGAACTCACCGATATGGAGTTTTATTTCTCCAAAGGGATTGATTACAAAGGTGGAGCCTATGGGACTGCTATTCTCTCCAAATTTCCGATTTCGAACATGGAAACTATTCCTCTTCCCCAAGAATCTGGCACCGAACAGCGGACGCTTTCAATACTTACAGTTGACCTTACAGAAGGGAAGCAGCTCAGATTTGGTAACACGCATTTAGACTTTACCAGTGATGCAAATGCACTTTCCCAAGCCAAGGCTATCACCTCCCATTTAGAAGGAGAGAAATTGCCAATTATTCTAGTTGGAGATTTTAATGTAGAAGCTAGGAGTGAGACAATCGCGCATTTTGACAAAACATTTGACAGAACCTGTGAACAAGGTTGCCCTAACACTATCCCAGTAGTGAACCCTAGAAAAGCCATTGATTTTATTATGTATTCTTCTGGGTTTGGAATACAGACTATGTTTCATGAAGTAATTCAGGAGCACTACGCTTCAGATCATTTGCCTGTGCTGGCAAAGTTAAGATTTTGAATCTTACCAGATCAACTGTATAAAGCTTCGTCTAACTCTAAAGTTTCCTGTATCTATGCAATAGAACCATTTCCGATCCAGCCCATTCAGGAGACTTAATTCAGGGTAAAAAAAAATATCTTACTGATAATTAGTTCTTTACGATTTAGTATGGCGATAAAAAAAGCGAGTTTACAATTTTTTAGATCGTAACTCGCTAGTTTTCAGTAGATTACTGGTAGAGAGTGGGGGATTCGAACCTTTTTTACATCATTTGTCAAAAGTGCCTTTATATGGTCATTTTGAGGCTTTTTTTAACTTCTATTAGTAGGTTATGTACACCTTTGACCACTCTTGAGTGATTTTTTCGCTACTAAATTCGCTACTGATTTTTCAATTAGTATCTTTATCAAAATTCAAGATACGGGTATGGAAGCGACAGTTAAATTTATTTTGAGGCATGATTTGGAAAACAAGAAGGGTGAGCAGCCTTTGATGATAGTTGTTCATTTAGCTGGCAAAAGAAAATTAATGTCATCTGGAATAAAACTATTACCCGATTTATGGTCTGCTGACAAGCAAGAGATCGTGGATATGACAGCAAAACAAAAAACACAGCTGGAAAAGAAATTTGGATCTGCCGTTCCACCGAAAAGCTACCTGCTCCAGTATCAGGACGACTTGCTTGAAATTCGCACTAGAATACGACAAATAGAAGAATCTTTCAGAGCACAGGATGTGCCATATGATTTGGATATGCTCATGACAAAAATCAAGGAGTCGAAGAAACCAAAGATTAAGAAGGCAGAGCCCACCTATTCAGTTTATGATTTCATTGATCTCTACATTAAAGAGAATGAGTTAACCAGAGTAAGGGGGAGCATGATTGTTTACAAATCCCTGAAAAGGCACCTGAAAAATTACCAGGATCAAATAAATGAAAATTTCAAGTTTGAGAACATGGATTACGCATTCATGCAAGGGTTTCAGAATTTTCTTATTAATCATAAAATAGTTCACCGTACCACCGGAACAGTAAGCACACTGAATAATATTACCATCGCCAAACAACTAAGTACACTAAAAACATTCTTAGGATATGCTAAAAGGAAAGGGTTTAAGATAGCTGAAGGGTATAAAGACTTTACAATCAAAAAAGAAAAACTAGAAGTAATTGCATTAAACAAAAAAGAATTTGATAGTTTATACGTTCTTGATTTGACTTCTAATTCTAGACTTGATCAAGTCAGGGATGTCTTTTTATTCAGTTGTGTAACCGGGTACCGGTTTTCAGATTTGTGTCAACTTAAGCGTGAACATATAAAGGCTGATGAAATCCGAATGACCATCACAAAAACCAAGGAGCCTTCAGTGGTGCCGCTCACTCGTATTTCCCGGGAGATTTTGAAAAAGTACAGTGATAGAATTTCTCCACTACCAATGATATCAAATCAGAAGTTTAATAAATATGTCAAGGAGCTTTGCAAGCTAGCTGAAATCGATGACCCTGTGGAGATTATCCGGTATAGAGGATCGGAGAGAATAGCCAATATGTGTCCAAAATATGATCTAGTTAGTGCGCATACTGGTAGAAAAACATTTGTGACAATTTCTCTTTCTAAAGGTATTCCTGCTGAAGTGGTAATGAAAATAACTGGTCATTCAGATTATAAAAGCTTTAAGCGATACGTTGATGTAGATGAAGATCGTAAACGAAATGCAATGAGTCTCGCCTGGGACTAAACCAACTTTACAAATGAAAAATTATGACCCGAACCTTTCACTTGGTCAATACAAAGCAAAAGAATCATTCTGGTATTTTGATGAGCTCTCTGAAGAAGAGAGAATTTTAGCCTATCGGTTAGGGTGGGAGATTTTTGATCGAAACAAAATGTTCTTTGCCGATTTCTCCTCCTTTCATAAAAGGAAAGGATTTATTCTTCAGAGCCTTGGATATTCCATAGCTGCCATACTTTTCCTCTCTGTATTTTTTATCATCCTGGTACATCCATCAGATTTAAAGTATGCCTTAGGAGGATTTGTTCTGGCGGGATCACTTATGACATTCATTGTGATAGTGGGCAAAGCCAGAAAGAATCTGCGTGAAACAAGGCGGTTTTTTCAATATATAGATCCAATTAATAAACCGGAAAATCATAAGGCATTTCAAAGTCTTGCGCTCAATGATTATGAAGAAGCTGAAAAATTTTATTCCAATTTGAGGAAAGGCAATGATTATCAGGAAGAGCAGATTGAAGTTGTAGAATATGATAAAACGGTTTCACTTCTTGCCATTGAACTGATGCTTGGAGAATTGGGAGTTCTCAACGATCTAAAACAACGGGTGCTCCAAAGCGACCACAGTATTAAAAGTGGATCCTTTGATAAGGTGTTGTCTAACGCAGTGGGTGGAACTGACAGAGGGATCCGCGATTATTTTTCAAAAATTTCACCTGAGATTGCGAAATCTGATAACTTAAGTCCTAAGAGAAAGGAACAACTCTATCATGTGAAAGAGATTTTTAACAATGCAGGACTCAGGGAAAAAGCAGTCTCCATCGATGATTTTATTCAAGAAAGAACAAATTTGTAACCTAATTATTCTTTTTGGATAGTATCCCACTAACTATCCAAACCCTTTTTTGGGCAGATTCGGCCAGAAACAAAATTTCAGCCGATTATGAACAATCTAATTTTAAGCCCCATCGAAAAAGGGCAACTCATCAATGAAATAGCAGAGGCTATTGTCCACAAGCTATCCAACGTTCCTACTGCTTCTACACCGGAAGAAGAATTCATCAAAATCCCTGAAGTGATGAAGCTTCTGGGGAGATCCCGTACCACAATAAATAATTGGAGGAAGGAAGGCTTTCTAAAGGAGCACATGATAAACAGTAGTGTTTATTTCAAAAAATCCGAAGTTCTCAATGCTGGTCGTCAGCGAAATCCTAGAAAAAAATAAAGCGAACCCTTTCGGATTCGCTCAAATAATTTTGTGGATTCAGTATCCTGTTTGACGACTTAAAGATACTGTTTCTGCATTCATATTCAAACTCTTACATGCAGAAAATGGAAAATTACATCCAAAATAAAAAGTTCGATACCCCACATTCAGAGGGTTTTCTAATCATCAAATCAGCTAATGAATGGATAGATGAAGCTAAGACCAAGCCCATTCCCAAAAGGATATTTGGGCCATTCTGGTATGAAGAAGAGCTATGCATCCTCTTCGCAGATACCAACCAGGGAAAGTCACTGCTCGCTGTTCAAATAATTGATAGTGTTACCAAGGGAGTATCCACGCTCGGGATTGAAATGGAGCTCAAAGCTTCTAAGGTGATTTATTTCGACCTGGAACTAACTGCTAAGCAATTTGAAATGCGGTATGCCCAATATGATCAGGAACAGGATATTCTATTTGATCATTTTGAATTCAGTGAGCACTTCTTGAGGGCAGAGATCAATCCTTATGGGCACGATGAGAGCATAGAAGAATACGAAACTTACCTCTTTAAAGAGATTGAAACTCAAACATCAAAGTCCGGCGCTAAAATACTGGTGATCGATAACCTCTCCTGCGTGATTTCGGATAATGAGAAAGCCAGAAACACTACTCCATTTTTGATAAGGTTGAATAACCTCAAGAAAATGCATGGGTGGTCAATCTTGTTGATTGCACACACTCCCAAAAGAAATCTGTTCGCACCAATAAGTAGAAATGACATTCAAGGAAGTAAAAGCTTCATCAATCTTATTGATTCCTGCTTTGCTGTAGGGGAGAGCCAGAAAGATCCTTCTATCAAGTATTTAAAGCAAATCAAAGTGAGGTACGGAGCTTTTCAATTCCCAACTGAGAATGTTATGGTCTGCAAAATCGGTAAGGAAACCAATTTTAGCTCATTCAGATTTTTAGAATTTGGAAAGGAATCCGATCACCTGAAGCAGTTTAATCTGACAAATAAGGGTCAGATAAAAAGTAAGGCATATGAGCTTAAGGAAGAGGGGCACTCCAATGTGAAAATTGCTCAGATGCTTGGGGTTTCCGAAGGTGCTGTAAGAAAGTGGTTGAAGCAGGTTGAAGCAGAAGATTAACGTAGCTCGAACTATTCGTACGGTACGAGAGGTACGAGGTGTGCGAATCGTACGAATTCGTCTATCTCTTGTCCCTCTTTTTCTTTTTGATGAATTCAAGAAAACGCTGGCAAAAAGAAGAAACAATAGTTTGCTTTTAAGTTGATTAAAAGTATATTTATGTATAGATGTTTTTATATAAAAATGTAAATATGTTGAACTATTCAAGAGTAAAACAGGAAGCAGAACGCATTAAGAGAGATTTTCCTATAGTTGATTATTTCCAAAGTTTAGTTAGTTCAGGTTTCCTGAAATATGAAGGGATTCAGGGAAAGGAATACTTCTTTGGTTTCCTTACTCAGCGAACCGGGTCAATAGCTGTGGACGCTAATGCCAATGTATGGTATGACCACTCTGAGGGTAGAGGTGGTGATATTATAGAAGCTGTCCAGGTATTTGAAGATAAATCATTTACGGAATCAGTTCAGAGACTTTCTGATTCACCTCCTGAAAAAATAATTATTCCAAAAAAGAAACCTGTATCTGCATCAAAGATTGTGGTTGAAAACGTGAAGGAAATCTCTCATATTGCTTTGGTTAATTACATTCGGGAAAGGGGCTTAGAGCCAGATGAAATCTCTCAGTTTGCCAAAGAGGTACATTGGCGAAACAAGGGGAAGCGGTATTTTGCTATCGGCTTTCCCAATGAATCTGGGGGCTGGGTGCTCAGGTCTTCAATTTTTAAAGGGAATATCCTGGGAGGAGGTATATCAATTGAGATTCTTGGAAATCCTGTTAGTACAAAAATCTTTGAAGGATGGTTTGATTTTCTTAGTTACCTTAAGCTTTCTGCCGAGTGGGATTTCAAAGCCATTATTTTAAATAGTACTGCCAATCTAACTTTTCGCTTGATGCTGGACATGTTGAAAGAGCGTGAGTTAATTGATCTCTATCTAGATAATGATGTTACTGGTGAGAAATGTACCAGTAATTTCATTAGGGTTACTCAGCTATACCAATACTGCCGTGAAAATGGTTTGGAAACTAATTGGGATTTGAAAGCTTTGCGAGGGAGTAGGGATAAAGTTGGGAAGTTGCTTTTTAACTTGAAAGTAAGACCATCAGAAGTGAATGAAATCTGGAGAATTCAGTCGGGTGTTACTGATCAAAGATCAAACTATGTAGGGTTTGTAGATGTGAATGCGTTTTTGAAGAGTAGGGTTCTTGAAAAGAAAATCCTTGATTGATTTGAGAAAGAAGAGTGATTTTGTTCCGTCATTTTTCATTTTTACCTAAAAAATACCCTGTGCAGGGTATTTTAATTTGAGTTTTTTTTTAAATCTTTCGATTCACTAAACCTTTTTAATTATGAATCAGACTGTTAGACTTTGCTTCGTCGTATTATTTGCTTTAGTTTTTGTTCAAAGTTTTGCACAAGAAATCCGTAAAATAGGCTATGAACAAGATGGGAATCATCTGGGAGTGCTGGAAAATAAGCTTCTTAAATTAGAATACGGGAAAAATTACAAGCTCCAAATTGAAAGCGTAAACTCAGCACATATCAGAGCTGTGATTAGCTCAAAGGCTTTTAATTTACAATCAAGTATCAGTGAGCCACTTAAAGTTCTGTTTCCGGGAACAGGTGTAAGTACTGATTTTCAGCCAGGAATTGTAGAGACTATTACCCTTATTGATTCAGCAAGAATGGCTTATTTATTTCTTCAAAAAGTTGATTCTCTTTCTAAAGAAGTTTATAAGGCTACAAAGTTTGCTCCCTCTGATTCCAAGGTTAAAATGATTATTGGGGATGAACTTCCGATAGATAAAGAGGGAGCAACGGTAAAAAAGACTGAGGAAAGTATATCGTTTATTACATATTTTTCTGAAAAATATTCCATTTGGTTTGATAAAACTTTAGAAAACGGAGATGTCAATGAGGAGTTTTTCAAGATGGGTTCTTTAATACAATCCATGAAAAAAGTTATCGATAAACAGGATTTTTTAGGCAAAGCAACTTTTATCGAAAAATCAATGAAAGCAAAACCAGAAGTGATGACTTCTGGCTTTAAAGCTGTTAAGGATGGTGTTGACCTTCAGGTTTCAATCATAGACACATACCTGAAAGATACCCTCTACAAGGGTGAAATCGAGTTTGTAAACTATAAGATGTGGAATTTTGACTTTTCTACTGGTTTTCTTTTCAACCAATTGGTAGATGTGCCTTATTATCTTGGTTCACCAATTGAAGAAAAAAAAGAAGTTATTGCAGAGGATTATTCTACATGGGACATAGCAATAGGAGGAATGGCACATTTAACCTATAAATTCTCAGGGTTTGTTAGTTTTGGACCTCAAGTTGGAATTGGTATTTCCATTTTGGATGCAAAGCCAAAGTATTCAGTTGGAGCCGGATTTTTGTTAGGGAAAAAAGGAAAAGTAGCTTTAAATGGGGGGGTGGCTTTTGGCAAGGTTAAGGAGTTATCGAGTACTGCCGAGAAAAATAACGAAGGAAGCTATGTTCCTGAAAGCTTTACAACTGTCCCGACATTTGATCGGTTTGACAACTCAGTGTATTTTGGAATTAGTTACAATTTGACTAAAAAGAGTTATTAATTATCCCAGGCAAGACAATAGCTTTTGTAAACTCAATGAATTCAATAATCTCCAAAATATCCCAAGACCAAATCAATTTCTTAGATCATCATGGGATATCGCTAGATCTTCTTTTTGACATTGGTGGAATGAAGAAGAAAGATTACCTAGAAGCCATGAAAGAACTAAAAAAGGAAATTGGATTCAATGCAAACCCTTGTACTGGCCTCATGCATACGCTTAAGGATAAGTATGGCCATTGTATCCAATGTGAAACCAAGCATATTTCATTTATCAAGAGGACTAAAGGTTTCACTTACATAGCATACTCTAGGAATAGCAAATTGGTAAAAATAGGATTTACCGAAAATATTGAAGGTAGGGAAGATTCGCTTGTGAGGACAACATATGGTGGGGAAACGGATTGGAGGGTATTTTACCATGTTTTCAGCGAAAGTGCTGCAAAAGTTGAAAGAGCAACGCACAAAGAGCTATCTAAATTTCAAACGTTCAGGGAGTATTCACATGATGGTTATTTTCACTACGCCAGCGAGTTATTTACTTGTTCTGCCTCAATATCCAAAGTGACATTGGAATCGAAATTGAGAGAGTTAGGAAGGACCCCTGGGAAGGCCTTTTTTAAATTAAATTTGGTAGAACAGTTTGATAAATCTTGAGAGGTGGTAAAGCATTCATAATTTATTGAAATTTTATTGAGTACCTGAAAATACCCAGTGCAGGGTATTTTTTTGTTTGAGATAATCCTTTTCTTGCAGATAACTTCTAAGAGAAAGTAGGCAACCATTCCTTGATCCTGATTTGAGGTATGACTTGGTTCTTTTGAGATAAAATCCTTGGGAGGTAATTAAACCAGCTTTTTTTACTATTCGGGCATAAATCCAGAAACCATTTACCTGCTTTGGCTTTTAGGCAGAGATCTAAATGAAAAATATCAAGTGGGAAACTTTAGCAATTTATGTTGATAAGCAGTTTCTGTCGAATACCTTTCCGTTAATCCGGAGAGCATGATAGAGTTAATTAACATTATCAAATAAATGAGATATACCCCCAACTACATGTGGATACCTGTCTGGTGTGCGTAATTATCACCAATTGGAGATATGCAATCGTAGCAAATATTAAAAATATGGAATACCAAAACACTAGATATGCAGTAGTTAAAGAACCTAAACCTGGAGCTGCTCTTTATTTTGAACATGCTTATTGTTTACATAATACCCCTCTAAGTGTTATGTCAACTACAAGTGATATTTTCCGAGCACAAAATCCAAAGCCCATTGAAGGTTTTGTTCTCGTTCCAGATGAAAAAATGGGTAATTGGCATGATGCAAAGTCGGAAATAACAGCGCTTACCTTAGGAATAATTAGGCGGAACTTTATTGCTGATAACCGAACAGACAAACTTCTAAAAGAAATTGAAAAATCAATAAATCAATATGGTAAGGCAATCAAGGTGAGCAAGGTGACCTCATTACCTCATTCCGTAAGATAAATGAAGAAATTAATTTTGATGCCAATGAAGCCGAATCATTTCTAGATAATTTAATGATTTCATCCACGACAGCCTATTATAGAAAAAATGGTTTATATACAGTCCCTGTACTCGAAAATGCTGATTCGCCAAATTGGATAGGAGGAAATAGTTTAGAAGATGGTATTGAACTAGCATTGCTAGACTTACCATTAGTTAAGCCTGAAAACATCGAGTGGGAACAAGTAAAGGAAATTCGTGATGATGAAATATCAATTAAACAACTTAGGAGATCGAGATTGTTTTTGGACGGACTAGATCACTCAAAGGGAAAGGCTTATATACAAGATTTGTTGTTGACTAAAGTTGAAGACTATGAAATAGCTGCGAATAAACATGGTTTTACCACACGTAAAGGTCCATTAAAAGCTTTTCTAAGTTTAAAGCACATACCTAAACTTTTATCATATGGAATATGTGCTTTACTTAATCCTGGATTGACATCTGTTTCGGCTATTATGGCTGGACTTAGTTCTGCAGAGCTAGGAGGAGCTGTTAAACAAATTGGTGACATTGGACTTTCCATTAAAGAAAGAAAAGTAATGAAGAGATACGATGGACAAGATAAGGATATTGAATATTTGGTGAGTATTAAGAAAAAATTAGAATAGCAGTAAGCATTTGCTAAACCTGTTTGTAAGATATACTCTATGTAGAACCATCCAAATATAAATAGTTGTACGGCATACAAGAAAAGCCACCGCACAAACAGCACATTTGGTTTTTGCCGAAACGCACAGCTAACGCTGAAAAAACCAAAAGAGCTGTTTTTTGCCAACGCTCGACCGAAAAATGAACAGAATACGGAAAACCGTAATAAAGATATAGAATGAACAGTATTTTTAGGAACTTAAAGCCAACCGAAGAAATATGGAGTTAATACAAAATAACCCCTATCGTATTGCGGGTATTCTCTCAAACGCAACGGATAGAGAGTTACAACGTCAAAAAGGAAGAATTGCAGCTCACGCTCGGGTTGAAAGGGATACAGATTCAGAATTCGATTTCCATTTTTTACCAAAAATTTCCCGAAAGGAAATTGAAGTTGTAAACAAAGCATTTTCAAATGTTGAGCAAAACCAAGATAAGGTAAATTATGCCTTGTTTTGGTTTTTAAATGCCAGTCCATATGACAAGACGGCAATTGAATATCTGAAAAATGGTGATGAAGAAAAAGCGCTTGAAATTTGGGAGAAAGTAACGACCGGCAAAGATGTTAATTCCAAAAATTTCTCTGCGTTCAACAACTTGGGTACCTATAAACTTTTAAGTCGGAATAAATCAGACGTAAAAATGGGAATTGAAGTCAAAATCAAACTAATTGAATCTGATTGTTTTGAAAATTTTGTTCATTCTGTTGCGGATGAAACATATATCATTAACAAGCAAAAACAATCTGAAAAACTGATTGATGATTTGCTATCGCAATTCAAAAATCAGTTTTCAAGTTCAGAAACATTGGAATTGTTTAGGGGATGTAACGGAATTACTCAAAAGTATCTTTCTAAAAAATTCACAGAAGAACCATTACATAAAATTGAAAGCCAAATTGAGAGTTGTAAAAAGAAACGAAAAGCAGACAAAGGCAGAGCTTATGAATTTGGTTTAAAATTATTCACAAACACAAAGGACGATTTATCACTTCTCAATTCATTACTTGGAACAAGCGATTTAAAATACAAGGCCGTAGCAGACCAATTGGCAAATGAAATAATGCAATGTGGCATTGATTATTTTAATGAAAGTCAAGAAAATGACTCAAGCGAAGATTTCTTAAAACAAGCCCTGGAATTAAATGAGACAGCGTTGTCAATTGCGGTTGGAAAGTTAACAATAGATAGGGCGAAAGATAGTCTTAATACGCTTGAAGAAATGAAAGACCGAGAGGTCGCACAAGCAATTGCCTTATTACAATCCGTGAAGGATGCTTATGAAACTAATGAGCAACAAATAAGACAACAAGTTAAAGAGCTGAAGGAGAGTGACCCATTGATAAGACTTGGTCACAGAACTATTAACCAGTCCGCTGTTGAAGATAACATCAAGAATTCTATTGATTGGGATAAAGTAAATGATTTACTAAAAGAAATTTTACCCGATGAGAGTTTAGAAAGAATTAAAGCAAGTACTAATAACGAACTTAAATCTGAGTTTACAGAATTAGCTTTTTGGCTTAAAGAATATTCACAAAGTAATTCATTGATTAGCAGAATCATTGAAAAATACAAAAGAATACCACCGAAACTATCTTTCAAAATTGTATCGTCTGTTATAACGAACACCGATAACAAGCCTCTCTACACAAAATTTATAAGATACATTGGTTTGAACCTTAATTTGGATGTAACAAGCGATATGTCTGTAACCTTTTATCTTAAATATATAAACCCAAATGGCAGTCTTAAAAGGAATTCCAAATCTTCTCCAAAAGGATATTCCCAGTCCGTAACAAAAAAAATAACTAAGCAAACTAGCAGAGTGATTTTACCAGGATGGGGGAATTCAGAGGAATGTACTTATGATATCGGAGAACATCGAATAGAAGTTTATATAGATGAATATTTGATTCACACCAAGAAGTACGCAGTTGATCTAGCACCATCTGAAAGGTTTGAGAAAGAAATAGCTAGTACAGAAAAGAAACTAAGGGAGATAAATAAAATGGATTACTATGAATCCGAAATCAGGTCTGCCAAAAACGAAATGAGCGAAATTCAGAAATTCAAATTGTTTAGAGGAAGCTCAGAAAAGCAAAGTCAAATTCAAGCACAACAGGCTAAAATTGACAAGCTAATTCAGCGATCCAAAGAAGAAAAGAAAAAAGATGTCCGAACTCAGGAAGAAAAAATATACAAATTAAAAATGGAGCTTTCAGCAGCAAAATATTAACTATGAAGAAATTTTTACTCATATCGCTCTTTTTTGGAGCAACCAATCTTTTTGCTCAACAGCAACAGGATTCAATCTTGGTTAAGGAAATTCCGACCATAAAAAACAACGTATTTCAGCAACGGCAAGAGATTGATGCTTTAACTAAAAAGCTGAACAACCAAAATAATATACTTGGAAATCAAAGCCAGACTATTTCAGTTTTGCAGGGCGAGAACAAGAGTTTAAATACTTCAATCGATAGTTTAAGCCAACTCATCCAAACGAACAGTCAAAATATTGCAACCAATTCCAACGAGCTTGGGACTAAAATCCAAGAAACAGGTCAAAGAGCAGATACGCAAATTGCACAATTGGACAACAGCGTTGAAAAAAACCGATTGTATTGGATAATCGCCACTTTGGCAACTCTTTTATTAGGCGGTTTGATTTATTGGTTGTTGGGCAAACGTATTAATTCGAGTAAAACAGATGTCGAAACCCAAATCAGAAATACCAAAGCCTCACTTGAAGAAGAAAGTGTGAAGTTGGACAATAAATTATTGGAAGTTTTAGAAACTCATTTAAAACTAAAACAGGAAGAAAGTAAATCACAATCAAATATATATTCTGAAAAAGCAGACCATTCACTTGCTCTAAAAGTTGCTGATGAAATCGTAAGAATGCAAAAGAACATTTCGCGAATGGATGCAGATATAAAAGGTCTTAAGCCATTGGAAAAGGGCATTGAGCGTATTCAGGCAAACTTTGCAGCAAATGGTTATGAAATGGTCAATTTGTTAAACAATGAATATGACGAGCGAATGAATATTGACGTAATTAACTTTGTTGAAGATGACACATTAGAGTCTGGCAAAAAAATAATTTCTAAAATCATAAAACCGCAAGTAAACTTTAATGGCATCTTGATTCAAAGAGCACAGGTTGAAGTTTCTCAAAACTAAATTTTACAAAATGGCCAGAACAAAAATTGATTACGGGATTGACTTGGGAACAACCAACTCGGCAATTTCGAGAATGGAAAATGGTGAAGTAAGAATCATCAAATCACTAGACAAACAAAAAGACACAACACCTTCTTGCATAGCCTTTAACCCCAAAGGGACTTTGTTTGTTGGCGATAAAGCATACGATAGTTACAGGTCTAACAGTCTCAAAAGTCTGTCCAACAAAACCCCTTTAAACGCTTATGTTGAGTTCAAAAGAACTATGGGTACTGACAAAAAGTATCATAGTACTTACGTTAACAAAGACTTTTCATCAGAAGAACTTTCATCAGAAGTACTAAAAAGGCTTAAAGAATATGTGCAGGACGAAAATATAAACGCTGCGGTCATCACTGTTCCTGCTGCATTTAAGAACAACCAAATAGATGCCACTAGAAGAGCAGGAAAGCTAGCAGGTTTTGACCACGTAGAAGTACTTCAAGAACCAGTTGCTGCATCAATGGCTTATGGACTTGACAGTAAAAAGAAAGATGGTTTTTGGTTAGTGTTTGACTTTGGTGGTGGAACTTTTGATGCTGCACTGCTAAAGGTAGAAGATGGAATAATGAAAGTAATTGACACTGAAGGAGACAATTATCTAGGAGGTAAAAATTTAGATTACGCTATTGTTGACCAACTGATTATTCCTCACATTCAAGAAAGATTCTCCATTGACGATTTGCTATCAGACGACATAAAGAAAGAAGAATATCGAAGTGGATTGAAATTTTTTGCAGAAGAAATAAAGAACAACCTTTCATTTAATCCATCACATAATATCTATGTTGACCCGGGAGAATGTGGTGAAGATGATGAAGGAGAAGAAGTTGAAATTGATTTAACAGTTACACAGGAGCAGCTTAAAAATGTCCTTGACCCCATTTTCCAAAAAGCAATTGATTGCAGTTTAACTCTTATAAAAAGGAACAACTTGAAAGGCAGTTCTTTAGATTCCTTGATTTTGGTAGGTGGCCCAACACTATCACCAACTTTGAGAGAAATGCTTGAAAAGCAAATTTGCAAACCTGATACAAGTGTCGACCCTATGACTGTTGTTTCAAAAGGTGCTGCATTATATGCTTCTACTGTTGAATTATCCGAAGAAATCAAAGAGCAAACCAGAGACAAAACAAAAATTCAGCTTGAAATTGGACACGAATCATCAACCGTTGAAACAGAAGAATTTGTAACACTAAAAATTTTAGAAGACAGAACTGAAGGAGAAATCCCCGAAAAAGTTTTTGCTGAAATCAAAAGAGGTGATAATGCTTGGTCAAGTGGCAAAGTAGAGATAAACACAATAGGTGAAGTAATAGACGTTCAATTAAACGAAGGAAAAACTAATGTTTTTGGAGTTACCCTTTATGACGACAAAGGAAACCTGCTAGAAAGTGAACCAAATTCATTTAGCGTTATTCAAGGTTCGAAGATTGGAAGTGCAACACTTCCATATAATTGGGGCATTGAGATTAAATTGAAATCCACAGGAAAAATTGTTTTCAAGGAAGTATCAGGATTAGAAAAAAACAAATCACTTCCTGCCACAGGAACTAAAAATGGTCTAAAAACTCAAAAACAAATTCGTCCAGGAATGGATTCTGATTTTATCAAAATCCCACTTTACCAAGGCGAACACGGTTCAGATGGAACAAGGGCGATTTATAACGAACACGTTTACGACATAGTTATATCAGGTGCAGATTTACCTGCATTGCTTCCAGAAAATTCAGATGTTGATTTAACTATGCATATTGATAAATCACAAAATGTTTCTGTCCAAGCATACTTTCCTTATTTAGACCATACTTCTGAAATTGAAGTTCCAACCGACACAGTACAATCAGTTGATACAAAATGGTTATCAAACGAAATTAGAAAGGCAAAGGGAGCAGTTTCTGAATTAAAGAGAGGTGGTAATCATTCTGATGATGCAAAACTGAAAAAAGCAGAAACAGAATTAGAGAATATCGAAAAATCTTTTGGGAACAATAAGAATGATGTTGACGGAAAACAGGAAGTACTGACCAATCTTCGAAAAACTCTCAAAACCATTGACGAACTAAACGAAACAACGGAATGGCCAAAATTGGAAGCCGAATTAAAAGAAGAATTTTATCGCCTAGAAAAAGTAAATAATGATTTAGGGAATGAAAAAACTACGCAAGTTGTCAATCAATTCCGTTCGCAATTAGATGAAATCATCAGAGCTAAAGACGTTAAATTTGGAAACGTTCTATTGGAAGAAATAAATAGCTTCTTTGTTCAAATAACTTTTATTTATCAACTAATTGGTTTTGTACGACATCATAATGACAATTTCGGTTCATACAATTGGAAAGACAGTAGCAGAGCAAGAACCTTACTAAATAAAGGGTTGCAAATTATAGGAGAAAATCCAGATGTAAATGAATTGCATCCAGTAGTTATTTCACTAATTGACTTATTGCCAAATGATGAACGTCCAAGTGGTGATGATTCAGTTTTAGTCGGCTAATTAAAATGAATAAGACACTTTACATATTATCTAAAGGTCAAAATATTGACGCAAAATATAAGATAGCGTTTTCCCTTAAAAAAGGGACTTACGCAGAAACTTATCGCGTAAAAGACCAAGAAGAAAAAACCAAATTATTAAAACTGTTTGCGTTCTCAAAATTGGATAGAACTCAATTTGATGAAAATGGTGATGTTCTAGAGATTGAGGTTTCAAAGAAAGTCAAGCATCCCAATTTGGTTAAATACTGTGATAGTGGCGAACTGCTTTTAGATGGTCAAAAATATGCTTACGCAATTCTTGATTTCATCAGTGGTGAAACCTTGGCAGACAAATTAAAAAGAGAACAAACCATTAATCCTTATGAAGCTAAAAACATCATTTCAGGCGTTTTAAATGGATTAAATTATTTACACGCTCTTGATAATCCAATTATCCACAACGACATTACGAACTTGAATGTGATGTTAGATTTATCAGGTAAAGTTTCGATTCCTAGAATCATTGACTTTGGATATGCTCGTTTTTTAAGTCAGTCGAATAAGGATTTTTTAAAGGAAGGTTTAAATCCATTTTACCAAGCCAATGAAGCATTCAACAAAGTGTTTTCAGTTCAAAGTGATGTGTTTTCGGTTGGTGCATTATATTATCACTTGTTGGAAGGATTACCACCTTGGTTCGTTGAAATTTCAAAATACAAAGCAGATTCAATAAAGTTAGAGGATGCCGTTATCGAAGAAAGAAAAAAGCCATTAAAATTTTTGTCAGTTACAGACCAACAAACCCAAAACATAATTAGCAAAGCATTACAGTCAAATGCTGAAAATCGTTTTAAGAGTGTTAAAGACTTTATTAAATCAATAAACGGAGAAATGGAAGTGCAACAGCTTTCATCACCGCAAGAAGTATCTAAACCGAAACTAAACGAAATAAAAAAGGGAAAGGGATTTTCAGCAATTGCAGGAATGCAGGAACTGAAAGACACTATCCAACTTGATGTAATTGATGCTTTAAACGAAAAGGAACGTTATGCAGAGTATGGCTTGACCATTCCAAACGGAATGTTACTTTATGGCCCACCAGGTTGTGGTAAAACGTTCTTTGCAGAACGAATGGCAGAAGAAATAGGTTTTAATTTCTATCAGTTAAAGCCATCTGATATTCAGAGTAAATATGTGAACGAATCTCAGGAAAAAATCAAAAACCTTTTTGATGAAGCTCGTGAAAATGCACCAAGCATCATTTTCATTGATGAGTTGGATGCAGTTGTTCCTAATCGTGACAACTCGAATGTAAATCATATGAATACAAGCGCTGTAAATGAGTTTTTAGCACAAATGAATAATTGCGGAGATGATGGCATTTTTATTATCGGTGCAACCAACAGACCTAATTCAATTGACCCAGCTATATTGAGAGCAGGAAGATTGGACAAAGTATTTTTTTTGCCACCACCTGACCTAGAAGCTCGTGAGTTAATGTTTAAACTTTACTTGGAAAAAAGACCAAGAGAAGTTGGTTTAAACTATTCTGAACTTGCAAAAGCAACAGAAAACTACGTTTCAAGTGATATAAAATTCCTTTGTGATGAAGCTTCGAGAAAAGCACTTAAAATGAAATCAAGAATTTCCAAGGAAATTTTACTTGATACAATAAACAATAATAAGCCTTCAATTAAGCTAGATGAATTGCACAGCTATATCGCTATAAGAGCGAAAATGGAAGGATTATCAGAAAATACTAACGACCGACCAAGAATCGGTTTTAAAAACAATTAGATATGGAAACATTACATTTCAATAAACTACTGCTAAAGACAGCATTTTCTTGTATGGCTTGTGATGGCGATATTGACAAACGTGAGGTCAAACTTATTAAGCAATTGCAAAAGGAACGTAAAACCTTTGGAGAAATTGACATCAATGCCGAATTGGACACGTTGCTACTTGCTATCAATAAAGACGGTCATCAATTTTTAAAAGGTTATTTCAATGAACTTACTGCTACTGAATTAACAGAAGCAAATGAACTGAAACTTATTGAAGTTGCAATTGACACAATTAAAGCAGACGATAAAGTTGAATACAGCGAAATCAAATTTTTTAAAGTAATTCGTTCAAAGCTGAAAATTGACAACGAGCCAATTCTTGAAAAACATCCAGATTTTGAAGACTATTTGGAACAAGATATTATTACTGATTTATACTTATCAAGGTTGCAAGACGACTTTTTTGACACTCATATTTCAAATGAATTTGAGTTGATAAGTGAAATTGATGATGATATTTTTGATAACGTTAAAGACAAAAATGAAGAATAGTGAAGCTTTGATAAAGATTGCTCTAGCAATTCTGCTGTTTTTGTGCCTGTTGGATATGCCATACGGATATTATCAATTTGTCCGTTTTGTTGCTCTAATTGGTTTCGGAATATTAGCATACAAAGCAAATGAACAAAATCAGAAAATAGAAATGATTATTTACGGTGGACTTGCCCTACTCTTTCAACCATTTTTTAAAATAGCACTTGGAAGAGAAATGTGGAACATAGTTGACGTAATTGTCGGAATTGGATTAATTGGAAGTATGATTAAGAATAGAACGAAATAAGGCTGTCTCAGATGGAGGGTAATCTATTTCGATGAAGGTTGGTGTCTGATTCAACTTTTAAGCCAATAAATCTCAGTTTATTACTAGACTTTTGAGACAGCCCATCTTTCTAGTAGAATGGAATATTTTTTCCTAAATCCCATAATGCTCAGCCACTGCCTTCAGAATCATATCTCTCATTGATAACTTGGTTTCTCTACCAATCTCATATTTTAGCTTTTCAAACATATCAGTTGGAATCCGGAGAGAGTAGATTTTCACATCTTCAGTGTCAAATTCCTTACTGGATGTTTTTTCTTTTTGCTGTGGTTCAGGTTCTGGGTTGATCAGCATTCCTAACCCTCTTTGTTTGGTACCCAGATTTTTATTGTTTTTGCTCGGGTCGTTTAGCTTCTTTGCCATGTCAGTTTCAGTTTAGTTTGGTGATAATTTCCTCGACTAGCATTTCGTAGTCCTTTGCTCCGTTGGATTCCGGTGCATAGTCAAATATGCTTTGTCCCTGCAGTTGGGCTTCGGCCAATGCTACATTGATCCTGATTTTTGTGTCGAAGACCTTATCCTGCAGATCCTCGGTCAATTTTTCAATTATGGTTTTGGTCAAAACCCTTTGTGTGTTGATTTGGGTGATAAAAACTCCGCCGATTTCCAGATTTTCGTTTAGGTTTTCTTTTACTTCCTGGACTATTCCCAACAGGCGGTCAACTCCTTTATAAGCAAAGTATTCTCCCTGGAGAGGTAGAAGGATTGTATCACTCGCTACCATGGCATTTACGGTCAGGAGTCCAACGGAAGGAGGGCAATCTATGATCACATAATCATAATTTGGGCGTACCGTTTTAAGCAATTTGTTCAGAATCTGCTCTCTCCCGATTTTGGAAACGATTTCCATTTCTGCACCCAAAAGATCAATAGAGGAGGGTACCAAATCTAGGTTTTCTGAAATGTTGAGAATGGGTAATTTTTTGTTTTCCCGGATGGAGTCATATACCGATTCCTCTGGATCTACTATCCCAAACCCCTCTGTTAGGTTTGCTTGAGAGTCGATATCTAGTAAGAGAACTTTCAATCCTTTTTTCGCAAGACCAGCACCGATATTTATGGAGGAAGTCGTTTTGCCCGTTCCTCCCTTGTGGTTCATAATTGATATAGTTTTCATTGGCTTGAAATTTAATCCAAGATACAAAAAATCATTTAGGTAAAAATGTATTTATATAAAAATGTATTTATTTTCTACTGAGTTCAGCCTCAAGATTCTTGATGGTTTCGAGGTATTGCATTTTTTCAGTTGATAGATGATTAATTTCCTTTTGAAGTCTATCAATCTCCAATTTCAGGTTGGAGATTACCGTGTGATCTGATTGGGAATGAATTTCATCTACTTGCGTGAACATTTCTCCTTCGCCGGATTCCAACCAAGTGATGTTTACATTATGCTCTCTTTTAAGAAGGATTTTAATTTTTCCAGAGACATTGTTTTTGCCTCTCTCGATATCTGAATAGCCAGCTTGAGTCAATCCAATAGAGGAAGCGAATTCCACTTGGGTTTTACTCAAAAATTTTCTAACAATTTTTAACCGCTGATTTTCAGTCATGAGCGAGTATCTCTATTAAATAAACTAAAAAACATGTTTTGAAATATCGCAAAACCATATATTTGTATATGTGGGTATATTCAAACGGAGTAGTCCACTAACCTTTCACAATTTGGGCGCTCTACGCGATTAGTAAAGACTGCCGTTCGCTGGTTTATGCGGAGGAATAAGGCGTAGATCTATTTCCTTTTGTTGATTGTTACGCTATCGATCTGTACAAATATATACTTATAAATGTATTTAAAAAGAAGGTTATTGGCGTTTCTCAATCAAGTCATTCTTATATGTTGCTATATACTGATATATAGATAAGAATTTTCGGGATATGGCAAAATATAGCCGTGTAAATGTCTGTATATCAAAATGATGGGACGTTTGTTTATGGCGAGCGCATAAAATTTACCCATCTTTTTGAGACTAAAAAATACGTCTAGAGATCGACGATCGTTGAAGATATGCCTTCGGGTTTCGCCCATGGTTAAATTGAAAAAAGAAGGTTGAGGAACCCTTTGCGTGTTCCATGCAAGTTGTGTATTTGTATAACAAATTCTGTCGAATTTTTTATCACAAACACTTCCTTGCCATTTTCAGATTCTTCTCAGAATCATTCAAATGGAGGTATTTCACCTCGCAACTCGGTAAAATTTTAATCGACTGAATCATGAGAAAATTCATAGAACAGGATAGAAAAAACATCATTAATATATTAGTCAAATCTTTTAAAGGGAATAAGTCAGTTGATTTTGTAGTTGGCAAATCAGCCAAAGGAAAAGAGATCCTGATGGAATACAGCTTGGAAAATTGCTTGGAAAATGGGGAGGTATATATTTCTGACACCGGGAATTCCTGCGTCCTTATAAAGTATTCTGACCAAAAAAGTAAGCCACTAAAGCTATGGATTTGGGATCTGAAACTTGCCCTCCGGGGTATTGGGATTCCTAGAATTCCCAAAGTTCTGAAAAGGGAATCAAGCATAGAAGAAACCCAGCCTAAGGATCCATTTTTGTATGTGTGGTTTATTGGGGTTCAGCCGGAAAGTCAAGGAAAGGGAGAGGGGTCGAAGCTTTTAAGATCCGTTCTTGAAATTGCCAGTGAGAAAAACCTTCCGGTATGTTTAGAGACTTCCACAGAACGTAATTTCAAATGGTATGAGAATTTTGGTTTCTCAGTTTATTCTTCATCCAATCAATTTGGATTTCCATTTTACTTCTATAGAAAGGACGTACTATGACAGTTTTTGGAACAGAAATGCATCTGGTGACATTTATTTTTGTCCTGGTAGAATGCATCTTTTTTGTGCAGCAATTCATAATTCATCTCCAGAGGCCATCTGAGAAAAAAAGGTTGTACTACCTGATTTTACTAGGGCTTCTGATTATTTATAATGTAGCCGGTGGTCTTTTTCCCGATCCTGATCTTTCCTTGCCCATCAAGATTCAGATGAATCTGGCTTATGGTTCGGGTTTCTTTATGGGAGCTTTCTTTCCCTATTATTTCTACAAGGCTTACGATATGGAAGAACTCCGTTGGCAATCCAAATACGGAGTTTGGTTGTTCCTGATACTTCCGTTTTTCTTGTTTTTCTGTATTCTTTATCCCTTATCCAATGATCTACCTAAGACACTTTGGTACGGGCTGGCCATTCCTTTAGGGTATGCTTTTTTTCTTGTCTATAAAATTTTGGATTCAATCCGCGAGAAATTCAAAGACAATAAAACTTCCGCGGAAGCAATACTTACTTATTTAGCCATGTGCCCCTGGGCCTTACTTCCATTATTTAGCTACATAGAAGCTTCTCAATTCATAGAAGTGATTTTTACAAACTGTGGCTTTATCATCATCACCTTCTTATTTGTGAAGCAGGTGATTTATGAAAACAGAGAGGCCTTCGAAAAGTTGGAACGGTTTGACCTGCAAAAGGAGCTTGACACAGAAGGATTGTTCAGTCAGTGGTGCACTGAAACGGGATTAACTCAAAGAGAATCCGAAGTGGCAGAGCAGGTTTCCCAGGGATTGACGAGTAAACAAGTTGCTGAAGTACTTTTTATTTCTGAAAGAACCGTAAATAAACACCTCCAATCGATTTATCGAAAATCAGAGACTAAAAACAGGGTTGAGTTGATAAACTCACTAAACTCCTATTCATAATACATTTTAGAAAGGGAGAACCCTTCAGATAGGTATATGTGCGTATATGGAAATCCATTTACGCATATATGCCTATATCTCATTTTTGCGTAGTTCTAGGTATTTTTTTTCTCCTAGGCAATCAGATTCTTTACTCAAAATTAATTCGATGAAAGACAATGCTGCCACTTTGAAATTGGTGGCATTTAGGATTCATCCGAACCAGGAAGCACAGATTATAGCCGATTCTAAACGCCTAAATATCTCCAAAAGCGAACTGGTCAGAAGGAAACTTAATGGTTCAGAAGCAAAGATCATTGACACTTCCGGAATCTTAAATGCCATCGCGAAAATTGTATCAGAGCAAGCCAGAGTAAACAATAATATCAATCAACTGGCTAAGCATGCGAATACCTATAGGGACAAAATTTCTCTTAAGCTCTTTCAGGATCACACTATACAGATGGCAAAGCATCTTGAATACCGGGACAATATGAATAAAGTTTTGAAACAGATATATCAGGCAATCAAATGAGAGCTAAAATTCTATCCAGTACAAGTTCATTCAACGGGGTAACCTACAACACGAATAAAACGCAGAATGAAAAAGGAGAGCTGACCAGGCTTCGGAATTTTGGCTATCTGCAGGACACCAAGGAAGTAGGGCCGAATGAAGTTAAAAACTATCTGATAGCCCATTCAAACAGAAATTCCATTGTCAAGAACAAGCAATTTCATGCTATGATCAGCTGCAAAGGAAGGGAGTATTCCAAAGAGCAGCTGACCGATATTGCCCATGAATGGGTGGATAAAATGGGCTATGGAAGCAATCCTTTTCTGATCGTTTTTCACAAGGATACTGCGAACAATCATGTCCATATCGTTTCCTCGAGAATTGATAAGGAAGGCAAAAAGATCAGTGATTCATTTGAAAAGCTGAGAGCCCAAGAAGCCATTAACGAGATCATGCGATTGAATCCGAGGCATGAAGCTGGGAAGGCTGTCGATAAACTAAAAGGATTTCAATTCAGTACAAAAGCCCAAGGGATGATGATTCTGGAGAATTTGGGATTCAAGCTAAGAGAGAAAAATGAGCAGTTGGAATTGACCAAGTATGGTTCGGTACAGGGGGCAATCCCAATGTCAGAAATCCATCATAAAATTAAATCTTATGAAAAGGATAAGTCCCGATCAAATCAATTAAAGGCGATTCTTGACAAATACTCAAAGGTTTACCAAAGCAGTCCAGCTCCACTTTTCGAACCATCTACAAGCAACTTAAAGCAAAAACATATTGGCTATCGCTCTGACCTTGGAGATTTTCTCAAGGACAAATTTGGAGTTGAACTGATCTTTCATGGGAAAGAAACCAAGACTCTCTATGGCTATTCCATCATTGATAATTCCAGTAGGATCATTTTCAAAGGAAGTGAAGTGTTCCCATTGAAAAATTTGCTTGAGCAGGCAAGTGAGAATAAAGCCTACCAATCAAAGGATAAAATCAAGGATCTATCAATTGATAGGATTGGTGGAAAGGTGAAGCTCCAATCCGCCCTCAACGATTTTCCTACTGTTCGAAAAGGCATGGAATATCATGCTCTTCAGTTTGAGAAAAAGGATGGGGATTCCTATTTGAAAACATCCGAGGGAGACATTCCAACCAAGGATATTCTTTCGGCAGATCAGCAGTTGGAGCTATCAAAATATTTCAGTGAGTCAGGAGAGCAATCCATCAATCAGAATCAAGAAGAATTCGATTTGATGCCAATGCTGAATATTGCTGATGACGTGGATGACGAAGCCATTCACGGTAAAAGAAGAAACAAAAAACGCAAAGGAGATAATGAACTCACTAGATAAAAACTACCCATGATAATTCTATTCGCAAATCAAAAAGGAGGAGTTGGGAAAAGTACTCTAGCAGCGCTGTTTTCCAACTTCGCAGTACAAAAAAGGGAGAGAAAAGTGAAAGTCTTTGACATGGATTTCCAACAGTCACTGTACAATAAATACCTCAATTCGGCTCAGCTGGAAAATGAAAAGCTGTACGAAGTAGAGCTGTCAAGCATTCCCGGATTCAAGTCCATTCAGAAAAGAGCGAACAATGATCCCACAATTCTCACTGTCATAGATCTGGCGGGAAAAATGGACGATGACAACCTGGTGCAGGTGTTTAAAGAATCCGAATTGATCATTTGCCCATTCTGCTATGATGAATATAGCGTGACCAGCACTTTTGAATTTTGCTATGTGGTCAAAAAGGTGAATCCGTCAAGCCGGATCATCCTGATACCAAACCGGGTCAAATCATCTGTCAAATACGAAACACTGGATAGTGTCAAACAGGCACTAAGCCAGTTTGGTGAGGTGACTTCACCTGTCTCGGATCGGATTGATTTTCAGAGGCTGACTACCTCCTATACCCCGGAATCTTTGGTGCCTATCCTAGATCCGATTTTCAACAAATTATTCGATGACTACATAGAAGCAGAATCCAAATGGGAAACGGAGACTACATAAACAAGCTAGTGAAAGGTGTCCGGGGAGAAATTCCACTTCCAGAAAATGAGGAAAAGGTAGTCACTGAGCACTTGGAAAAATTTACTGAGATAAAGGAAAACCTTGACTTCATGAAGCTTTTGGACAGCATAAGAAATTTTGAAGTGAATGGGGGAGCTCACAGGTTAATCCGCATTGATGCGAGGACCGAGGGAATTTTAAAGCATGTAAAATCCATACTTAAAATTGACGTGACCACTTTTGTGAATTTTTTGTGCTGGGATTTCTTGGAAAACCATCCGGAGCTGATCAACAAAATCGAACAATCACCAAAAAGTAAAAAAGCATGAACTGGACAGATTTCTTCTTATACCTAAGCCTTTTCTATGTAGTGTATTATGCCATAAATGTGGTGGTCGATGTCTTACGAAAACCACGATTGACCGAAGCAAAAGAAGGGGAGGGATACACCTTTCAAACTGACCTCAGTGAGTTTGGGGAGACCCCTACTGTCATAGAGGACGATGAAACTATAGATAGAAAATCAGAACCCGCTGCACCGGCTACTTCGACCGAAGAATCGGTAAAAAGGGAGGAAGGTTCCAAGGAAATCGAACTTGAAATCAATGAGCCAAATCCGATCAAATCTACAGGCGGGGTGACCAACCTAAATTCCTTGTTTGTGCTTGCCAAGGAAGGCACAATTGAAATGAAAAAGAAAGTGGTGTTCTCATGAAATCGAGCATGATGAAAACGGCAAATACTGAGATGAATATCAACCCTGCGAGATTCCATATGACCATTAAAAAACAATTATAGACAGATGAAAATCCATCCTCTTCTACTTCTGAGTGGCTTCTTTTTACTCATTTTGGTTTTGTCGGAAGCTGAAGCCTTTGGGCAATCTCCTCCTGGCGTATCCGAATTTCAAGAGGTGGAGAGAGATATGAAAAAATTCTATGTGGCTCTCTCCAGACTGTCATTTGTAGTCGGAGCTGTCTCTGGATTATTAGGAGGTCTGAGGGTCTATAACAATTGGCAAATGGGAAAACATCATATCGATGTTCAGGTGATCAGCTGGTTTAGCGCCTGCCTTTTCTTAGCCACCATGGGTTTTTTTCTCAGCGGACTATTTGGGGTGCCGCTTACTTAAGGACTATCAAATCAATCAAACATAGTTAGTTAAATATTTTAATATCAAAACCACAAAAATCATGTTCAACAGAACCAAAAAAATCATCGCGAGTGCATCAATAATGACCCTTGCAACACTATCTGCTAGAGCCCAAGGTGTTCAAGGAATTACAGCAGCCGAATCCTCACTGCTTACTTATGTAGATCCCGTGGCCAGTCTTTGCCTAGTGATCGGTGCAGTAGTGGGGATCATCGGAGGAGTAAGGGTTTACATCAAATGGAATTCTGGCGATCAGGATATCAACAAAGAGCTAATGGGATGGGGCGGTTCCTGTCTTTTCATGGTGTTGGTGAGTGTGATTATCAAGGCGTTTTTCGGAGTCTGATGGCAAAGCAATTCCCGATATATAAGGGGCTTCAGAAGCCTCTTATATATCGAGGTTTTCAAGGGAAATTCATTGGGTGGGGAGTTGCCTCCCTAGTTATAGGTGTCGTGATGGGAGGCCTAATCGGAAGTTTGACAAGCATGGTTTTAGGCGGTGTAATCACCATATCAGTGATAGCAGCAGGCCTTTTCATCACTTCCCAGCAACAAAAGAAAGGTTTGCACAGCAAAACAAAGTATGTAGGTGTATTTCAGTTCGCTACATCCTTAAAATCAAAAGAATCATGTTCAAGAAAAAAAGGAATGAATTTAAGTTGCCCTATTTAGGAGTAGAAAATGAGATCAAAGGTTTTCATTGTCTATTCAATCTAAAGGGAGATTTTGGGGTTGTGCTGAAACTGGATAATCCTGTTTTACAATATTCCGCAGATTCATCCAAGTACGATTCCTTTCATCAGCTATACAACAATCTGATTAAAATATTGGGGGAGGGACATTTAATCCAAAAACAGGATGTTTTTTCTAGAAATACCTACAGCGAAAAATCCTCAACCGAATACCTACAGCAAAAGTATGACGACCATTTCCAAGGACGGCAATACACTTCGCTAAAAACATTTTTGGTTATCACCAAAAGGGCAAAAGGCAAGTACAACGAAAAGTCAGTGAATGACTTTATCCAGACACTCGGAAAGGTGACAGATCTTCTCGAACGCTCTGGGATAAAAGCTGAAGCTCTTAACAAAATAGAAACTGACCGATTTGTAGGAAGGATTCTCAGCATGAACTTTCATGAAGAAAGATTAGTGCTGAACAATTTACTGTCAGAAGAAACTCAAGTGGAAAGTGGAGATAGGGCTTTCCGTTCAATCACCTTGGTTGACACCGACAAGGTGGAACTTCCTGAACACGTCAATACACATTTGGAACGAAATGATAAGGATAGTCTCAAAGGGTTTCCTGTCGATAACATGGGTTTTCTGTTTGATATCCCCAATTTCCAAACTGTAGTTTACAACCAAGTCATTGAAATTATAGAGCAGAGACCAATCCATACAAAGCTCGAATTGAAGCGGAAAAGACATTCTGGAATGCCAGATCCTGCTAACGATATGTGTGTTGAGGATATTGACAGGCTTTTGGAGGATGTAGCTAGACACAATCAACTTTTGGTCAACTGCCATTTTAACGTGGTCGTTTCAGCTAAGAAAGAACATATCCAAACAGCTTGCAATTATGTGGAATCTTCCTTGTTCCAGCAAGGGATCGTCGCCAACAAAAACTCTTATAATCAACTCGAACTGTTTAGGACACTGCTTCCCTGCAATACTGCAGAACTGAAAGTGTACGATTATTTTCTAACCACTTCTGATGCGGCCTTATGTTTTTTCTTAAAGGAATCACTAAACAAAGACGAAGAAAGTGGTTTTCAGATCCGCTTTACGGATAGGCAAGGAATTCCGCTGAAAATAGATCCAGCTGACTTGCCAATGGAAACCAACCGCATTAACAACAGAAACAAATTCGTCCTTGGCCCTTCTGGTTCTGGGAAATCATTCTTTATGAATGCTCTGATCGAGCAATACTGCATGTGGAATAAAAGGCCTGATCCCAAATGGCTTATGGACGTGGTCATTGTAGATACGGGACATTCCTATTCAGGATTGTGTCAGTATTACCAGGGAAAATACATTACCTATACCGAAGAAAAACCCATTACAACCAATCCATTTTCCATCTCGGAAGAGGAATACAACATCGAAAAAAAGGACTACCTCCAAACGCTTGTTTCCCTGCTTTGGAAAACAGCAGAAGGGACAGTCACACAAGTAGAAGCAGACGTAATATCGAATACTATTTCAGGCTACTATTCTTCTTTCTTTTCTGAGGAGAGTAAAATAGACAGGCTTTGCTTCGATAGCTTTTATGAATATGCTCTTGATAAAATTCCAGAAATCATTGAGCGTGAGAGAATCGGATTTGAACTGGATGAATTTCGATTTGTCCTCAAAAAATTCTACAGGGGAGGGGAATTTGAAAGCCTTCTCAATGAAGCCGTAGATCAATCCCTTTTCACCGAATCTTTTGTGGTTTTTGAAATCGACAGTATCAAGGAGCATAAGGTTCTTTTCCCAATAGTTACGCTCATAATTATGGATGTTTTCATTCAGAAAATGAGGTTCCGAACCAAGTACCGCAAGGCTCTGATTATCGAAGAGGCCTGGAAGGCCATAGCATCCCCACTCATGGCTGGGTATATTCTTTATCTCTATAAAACAGTTCGGAAATTCTGGGGTGAAGCAATTGTGGTGACCCAGGAGCTTGGCGATATCATCGGTAATGCGGTAGTCAAAGATAGTATCATCAACAATTCCGATACGGTTTGCCTGTTAGACCAAACCAAATTCAAGGATAACTATTCCCAGATAGCCTCTCTGCTTTCCATCAATGAGAATGAACGGAAGAAGATCTTCACCATCAACCAACTCAACAACCAAGAAGGAAGGGGAAGATTCAAGGAAGTATATATAAGGCGTGGGGCTACTGGTGAAGTGTATGGAGTAGAAGTGTCCTTATATCAATATCTAACCTATACCACTGAAAAGCCTGAAAAATCGGCGGTAGAAATCTATACCGAGGCATTCGGCGATTATCAAAACGGACTGGATGCCTTTGTTGAGAATTTTAAAGCTTCCCAGCTTTCCCTACACAATTTTATTAGAGAAGTCAATAAGCAGGGTAGCCCTATAAGAGAAGCTTTGATTCCATCATAACCCCATACAGCTATGAAACATTTGTATTTAGTCTTATTGCTAATCTTATCTGGATCTGCCTATGGTCAGGCGGTTTATGTGGATGCGGCCGTTTCAGGTACTACAGCCGCTCATTCTGCAATCATAAATACTCAATTGAAAGCAACCAATGAGAGATTAACACTGATTGAGCGCGGGCAGTTGGCAGTTACGGGAAACCTAACCATCGTCAATTCGATGCAGGACAAAATCTATAGGGGGCTTTCGGAGGTCAGTTCCATTTTGACCAATCTCTCAAACGTCCAAGAAATAGCAAGAATGGCAACTGCCATTTCAGGAGATTTAAGCGATGTGATCGACTTGGCAGGGGAGAATCCTGCATTGCTCCTTTTTGCAGAGAGGAATGCTACCATGTTTCAGCAACGTGCAACTTCCTTAGCATTGGAAGTCAGTTCTTTTGTTCTGAAGGGAGGAGAAAATAACCTCATGGATGCAGGTGAAAGATCCAAACTTATCAACCAGATTTTGACAGAAATGGTGATCCTGAGATCCTACACTTACGGCATGTATCGCTCCATGTATTTCGCCCAAATGAAGGGATTTGTAAAAGCATTGAATCCTTTTCAGGGCTATATCAACGTGGATATTCAGCTTGCAAATGATATCGTAAGAAAAACCAAAACCCTTCAACCATGAAAGTTTTTTGGACTTTTCTTTTCGTACTATTTGCCCATGTAGGAGCGAGTAATGCCCAAGTGAATGTTGCACTTCTTCACCAGTTGGTAGAAGAATCTAAATCTGAGCACAATCTTCAAAAGGAGGCTAAAACCAACCAAGGCAAGAATGCAGTTAATGAAGAGGTTAACAACAACCTGGTCAATTCGGTAAAAGAAAAATACCGAACCGTCCAGGAACGCTTTGCCAAACTGTCCATCGTTATTGATGCCATCGGCATCGGTAGCACAGCTTCACCTTTGGTGAACTCCATCATAGACAACCAACAGCAGATTGTCTATTACAGTAGGCAAGATCCGTCTTTATTGCTTTTTGCTATTGAGACAGAAAAGCTTTTCGTCGAGAGATCCTACTCTCTAATGAATTACCTCATTGGACTTTCAGCAAGTATTGGTGTGGTGAATCAAATGAAAGTATCGGAAAGACGAATTCTTTTTCAGCACATCATAGACGAGCTGAAGGACATCAACGGGCTGTCCTATACTACTTCCAAATCCCTACAACATCATATAAAAAGAAAGCAGGGAGTCAACCCTTATCTCGGTTATGTGGCAACGGAAATGGCGCTGGTAGAAGAGATAATTCAAAACGCCAAAACCCTGACAAAATGAAAAAGCTATTTTTCTTTTTTCTGTTTATGGGTTCCGTAAATGCCTATTCACAAACTTTTGTCTTTGATAGGAATCATTTTATGACAGTGAATGCAAATGCTGCAATGAGAAACGTCAGTGAAATAGGCTATCAGCAATCATTAGATATCATCAAGCAAAACACCGATGATATCATTCTCAATTCTTCAAGCTTGGCTCTGGTTCAAACGATGATTGTCAACTCTCTGACTCAAGTAAATAAAGGGTTTAAGGATGCCATTCAGATTGAGATGATTGCCGAAACTGTTTTGGATATCAGTTCGGTTTCTGATGAGGCTTTTCAGTTGGCTTCAGATAACCCAGTACTTTTCCTTTTTGTCGAAGAATACACAGCTCAGGCCAAATCCAGAAGCATCAAGCTTGCACTAGAAGTATCAAGTTTGATCATAAAAGAAGGCGATAACCTATTGATGAATTACAATGTCAGGGACGAGCTACTCAATACCGTCCAGAAAGAATTGCAAGTAATTTTCGCCTTGGTTCTCGCTTCACGAAATAGCATCTATTGGGCAAAAACCAATGGTGCAATCAGATCTCTCAATCCTTACCAATCCTACATCAACAAGGATTTGGGCTTGATCAATGAAATTATCATCAAACAGAAAATTCTTACCCAATGAAAAATTCACTGGCATTTTTGATCCTTTTTTCTGTTTGTTCCTCTCTATCTGGACAGACCCTTATTAATGATAAAGCAATTGTTGCTCAACAGGAACGGATGGTCTATAAACAATGGGATCAAGATAAATTTTATCCAGAACCCAAGAGACTTCTTGGAATTCCAACTAATCCTATGTGGTATTCTACCTGGGCACTGCATCCTGATTATCCAGATTTGGACAGAAGGCCGTTGTCTGCGGCTGGGGAACAGACCCAACGATTAGGTTTGGCGGCTGCTATGCAAATCTCATCTGATTACTACAAGCAGCATTCTGATACCCTCAAGAACTTGGCAAATGCTGAAATGGCTCGCATTTCAGGAGCACTTTCGGCTACAGATCCACTTTATCAACTCTATTATAAAAAGGAGCTTAAACCTTTAGATGATCCTGATTCCAATGCTTTTCATGGAATCTCCCAAGAGGTAGTTGCTTATATGACAGATCATGGAGCCTATCAATGGTATCTCAACAACATGGCTTCACTTTCGGAGCGATACGAATTTGCAAGGAGCCTGGACATGGAAAGGGGACAGCGAATTCTAATGTATCACAGAATCATGCTTGACATGAGAGATATACTCAAAAAGTGGCAATACAAACTCGATATGTCTGCCAATATGCTTGCATTCCGAAAGATGAACGATCGGAAAATAAACGGAGAAATAACCCTTTCATATCCAACGGATGAAGTGGAAAGAGCGAAAAGAATTGCCAATAAAACCCAAGTGCTGAAATGAAATCGAGCATTACTCACACGACACATACTTGCGTGATTAAAACGCATGCGAGATTCCATCCCGTTTCCTTCGCCACGGGACAGGTTATGGCCTTAAAAAGACAATTGTAATCATATGAAAAAGATACTAGCCGGACTTTCTGTTTTTCTTGGATTGCCCATCATTGGCTTTGGACAATCTGTCAATCATGATGAGTACAAGGAGACTATCAGCTATTTGCAGGGGAACAGCATTTACGATAGGGGGGTGATGACCTTTTTTGAAGGGATGAGAGATTATGGTTTTGCCCATGCAGATCCTTTCATAAAAGACGCACAGACGTTAGCCTGTATTTTCATGTTGATTTTTTTCAGTCTGAAATGCTACGAAATGATGGCAGGGGACAAGAGGCTTGAAATCATGCCACTTTTAAGACCCTTTGCTTTGGTAATCTTACTGATGTGGTGGCCTATTTTCTGCCAGATCATCGCTTTTCCGACAGATTTAATTGCTGCCAAAACAGAAGCACTATTTGGAACACAGAACGACACGAACAATGCGCTGAGACTTGATCGCTCGGCCTATATGGTAGAAATGGCAGATCAGCTGGTGGAATTTCAAGCAGTTACAGAAATGGCATCCGACCAGGCTCAGGAGTCAGACGATGATTTGGGGACTGTAGTCGTGGACGGAGTAAAGGGCTTTTTTTCAGATCAAGTCCTTGGGCCAATCATGCAAATGAGAATCAGGATGCAGACCAGTATCCAACTTCTTGCTACCCAGATTATCGAATTATTGGCAATATGGATTCTCAGGAGTTGTGTCTATATCATCTTCATGATCCAGATTATTTATTCTACTGTTTTGGTCATACTCGGCCCATTTTCGGTAGTCGCGAGTATTCTTCCTGCTTTTCGGGATGCTTTTACTACCTGGATTGCCCGCTTCGTATCGGTCAATTTATACGTAGGTGTAGCTTTTCTGATTCTTTACATCACCGGAAGATTCCAGCAATACGCATTGGAAGTGGAAATTGATAAATACGAATACCTGCTTTCTACAGGGGGCGGAGCAGACAGGCTTGAAAAAATGGCTTGGTTAGCTTCCAATGGATTCCTGAGTTTCGGACTCGTAATAGTCGCTTTCATTGTAAGTGCTATTGCTATAATGACGGTGCCTTCCATATCCACATGGATCATTTCCACGTCGGGCATTTCCTCAGCCGCATCAACCGCTGGAAGAATGAGTTCTTCCGCTACCAAATCAATTTCCAGAGCTAAACTAATCTAACCATGATCATCAAAAACATTGAATCGAAAATCAGGTTGGCAACTGTTCTTTCCTTGGGAAGCTTTCTGACTTCCATCATCATATGCGGATTTGTCTCAGCCTATGCCTACCAACAGGTAGCAAACGCCAGGCAATCCATCTATATCCTGGACAATGACATTCCCATTTTGGCGAAGCAGACCAATATGCAAATGAACAGACCAGCAGAGTACAAAGCAGCCGTAGATCTGTTCCACAGCCTCTTTTTCAACCTTACTCCGGACGATAAGCATATCGAATATCAGATGAGTAAGGCCATGTACTTTGTGGATGAGACAGGGGTAGGACAATACAACAATCTGAAAGAGAAAGGCTATTTCAATTCCATCCTATCGTCAAGCTCCGTGCTTTCCATCCAGACAGATTCCATTGTGATAGAACAGAATAGGTTCCGCTATTACGGAAAGCAAAAGATCGACCGCAGAAGTGCCACCATAACTAGATCGATCATTACTGAAGGGGAATTAATTGATATCCCAAGAAGTGAGAATAACAGCCACGGTGTATTGATCACCAATTGGAAAACCATAGAAAATAAAGACCTGTCCAATGTTTCGAAAAATACCTTCTAAGGAAAATAATACCAACGTATTCGAGGAACTTAAAAATGAGTTTTCTCCCTATGTGGATGCTGTAGGAAGCAAGGCTAAGTCTGTTATTGAACGCCACTCAAAAATCATTTTTTGCGTAATGATCCTACTGATCTTGGTCTCTTTTATACTGACTTTTTTTGTGCTCAGATCAGACGCTGAAAATCAGTCTAAAGCTTTCAAAGAAAACCTACATGCTATTCCAGAAGGGTTTGTTGATGAGTTTTCAGCCTTTCAGAATTTATCATCAAGAGCAGCAAAAATGGTGGAGCTAGAGGCAGAGATTGAAAGGATCTTATCTAAGAAATCGATCTCCAAGGAAGATTCCATCTACCTAGAAAAAGCAATCGAGCAATTGCAATACTTCAACAATAAATCAACAGACGATGAACATTGACTTCAAACAGCCGAGATACATTCTGCCTATTATCATGTTTCCTTTTTTGTGTTTGATGTTTTACGGGTATAAATCATTTAGCAAAGAAAGTCCAACGGCGCCGAAACAAGGATTAAGTGGAATCCAATCCGAAATAGGGAAGGCGTCAGAACATATCCAGAATAAAAAGATCGATTCCAAAATGGAAGCATCCAGAGAAACCTATAAAAGGGCAAATGATGGCTATACTGCAATCAAAGGAATTGAATTGGACATTGAGGAATCCAGCCAGATCAAAAGCCTTTACAACGAAGAGGAAAAAAGACTACTGGATTCCATTGACAACGCCCTTAAAAACTCAGGTTTTTATTCTGATCCCACCAATTCGTCCAATACAGTTCCTCCGGTTACCCAAATGACTGCCAGACAACAGAGCTATTCCAAAGAGGATGAGGAATTGTTAAAGGCCATCAATCAATTGGAGGGAAATAAGACGGCAGAACCATCCAACAAATATGAAGATCCAATGGATCTGTTCAAGGCACAAATGGCTGTGATAGACTCAATATCTAAAGCGAATGATCCCACTTTTCAGGAAGAACTGCAAAAGGGAAATGAGGTTGAAGATTTCCAAAAAACAACTGAAAGAGAGGTTTATCGAGTTCACAAGTCAAGCGGAACGGCTACGATATTCAATACCGTCACCAGAGAAAAGAAAGGGAAGTTCATCGAGGCTATCATTGACCAGGAGATCAAGAATGGAACAATGGGAGCAAGATTGAGAATTCGACTTTTGGATGATATTCTTATCGGAAATGCCATCGTCAGCAAAGGGACTTATCTCTATGCACTAATTTCTGGGTATCAAGCCCAGCGGGTGAAACTAACCATTTCCTCAGTGATGATGGGGGATAAGATCTATCCCATCGAATTGTCGATTTATGATGTGGATGGGATGGAAGGCTTGTACGTTCCGGCCAGTGCTTTCAGGGAATTTTCTAAGGAACTCGGAGGCAATACAGCTGGCGGAATGAATCTGACTATGCAACAAAATTCGGATGCGATGAGCCAACTCTATATGTCGGCTATTCAGAAGATGTTTACCTCAACTTCCCAAGCCGTTACCAAAACCATCAAAAAGAACAAGGCCAATATCAAATATGGAACTTCTGTGTATCTGATAGATCCTAACGAATTGCAGGAAAACCAAAAGTTGATTCAAAATCAAAACTGATATACTATGAACCTTAAAATCATAACTCTTATCCTTTGGGCGATATCTGCTTCCGCGTACGGGCAACAGAATGGGACTTTACTGAAAAGCCAGCTTCCCAAGATTTACATAGATGAGGATATTTCCCTTCATTTTCTTTCCCCTGAACCCATCCAATACGTCGATATCTCCACCAATAAAATGATCGGTGATATTCCATTGGAAAATGTATTTCGGGTTAAGGCTGTACTAGATAGTGTTTCCAATCTGAATGGATACAATAAATCGCTGGGAGTAGTAACCATCATAGGGCAAAAGTTCATTGCCCAGTATGATTTATGGTATGCGCACGACGAGCGGCAGCTCAAAACCCAGATTGAAATTCTTCCAATCAATACCAATCCTCTAGCCGTCGGTCAAATCCCAATGAGTGATCAGGAGCTTCGCTATTTTTCAACTGAAGCTTTCAAACAGAAAAAGAAGAAAAACACCATCCAAAGTACTCAATATGGAATCACTGGTCAGGTAAACAACATCTATACGGTGGACGATTACATTTTCCTTGACATTTCATTCAAGAACAAAACCAACCTAAAGTTTGACCTGGACCAACTGAGGTTTAAGATCGAAGACAAAAAAATCACCAAAGCAACCAATGTTCAGTCCATCGAAATAGAACCAGAATACCAGCTTTTCACACCAGAAAGTTTTCAAAAGAAGTATCGAAATATCTATGTGTTCAAAAAAATCACCTTCCCCAATTCCAAGGTCTTTACCATTGAATTAGCGGAATCGCAGATCAGCGGAAGGAAACTCACGCTTCAGGTAAAGTATTCGGATCTATTAGTCGCCGATACGCTATGAATGAGAAAAGAGAATTAAAGAGCCTTCACGGAACATTCCAGTTCATTGTTTATCTGATGGTGTTTATGGACATTCTGATGTTTGTCTATGCTCCTCAGCTGATGGTGTTGGATGGGATCGGAAAGCATTTTGAACCTCTTTTTGAGAAATTCCTAAACCTGAAAATATATAGCAATGTCTTGCTTGGCAAAATTGCCATTTTGATAGCAATATGCCTTTCTGCTATCGGAACCAAATCCAGGAAGAACTTGGACCTAAATTCAAGAAACCAGATTGTTTTTCCTTTGGCAATTGGGCTGATACTTTTCTTTGGATCTGTATATATCTACACCTTGGAAAATTCCTTTCAGGTAATCGATTATACTTCCATTGAAAATCTGGGCTATATCCTGAGTATTTTCATAGGGGCAGTACTGATTCATACTTCTTTGGACAATGTTTCCAAAATGATCAAATCTGGTCTAGGCAAGGATGAGTGGAATATTGAGGGAGAATCCTTTTTGCAGGACAAGAAGAAATTAGAGAATCCCTATTCAGTTAACATTCCCATGAAATTTTATTACAAAGGGAAAGTTCGAAAAGGATGGATCAATTTAGTAAATCCTTTCAGAGGCACTTTTGTAATCGGAACTCCTGGCTCTGGTAAATCCTTTGGGGTGATCAATCCCTTTATTCGTCAGATGATCGGAAAGGGTTTTACGATGTGTCTGTATGATTTCAAGTTTCCGGATCTGGCACAAATCGCCTATTTCCATTATCTAAAAGCGCAGGACAAAAAGAAGAATCCCAATTTTAAATTCCATGTCATTAACCTTGATGAAGTGGAATATTCCAGGAGGATAAATCCAATCGATAGAAGGTATCTGAAAACAGTCGCCAATGCATCTGAAACAGCAGAAGCCATTTTTAAGTCTCTGCAAAAATCGGATTCTACAGGAGGAGCAGACAAGTTTTTCGAACAGTCAGCGATCAATTTCCTATCGGCCTGCATCTTCTTTGTCTCCAGGTATAAGAACGGAGAACATTCAACATTCTCCCATGTGCTTGATTTCCTTAATCGGGATTATGAGGATATTTTTGACTGTTTGACGAAATATCCAGAACTCAGATCCATGGTTTCTCCTTTTCGTAGTGCCTATGAAAAGAAGGTTTACAAGCAGTTAGAAGGACAGGTCGGAACCCTGAAAATTTTCCTTTCTAGACTTAACACCAAAGAAACCGCATGGGTATTTAGTGGTGATGATTTTGACCTTAAGATTTCTGATCCAAATAATCCTTCTATTCTGGTGCTGGCCAATAGTACAGAAACACAGAGCATCACAGGAACTTGCTATTCGGTGATCATCAATCGACTAACTAGGCTGATTAATACCAAAGGGAATCTACCTACTGCATTGATAGCAGATGAGGCACCGACTTTTTACATACACAAAATCGAAAACCTGATTTCTACCGCCAGAAGTAATAAGGTTGCTGTTTTGTTGGGACTTCAGGAACTCCCTCAATTAAACCAACTACAGGGAAAAGAAACCGCTTCGACAATGACTTCGGTAATTGGAAATGTCCTTTGTGGCTCAGTCCGACACAAGGATACCTTGTCATGGTTGGAAATGATGTTTGGCAAGCGAAAGCAGTTGGGTCAAAGTGTGTCCATTGACCGTGATAGAACTTCCGTGTCCTACAGTGAAAAATACGAACCACTTATTCCTGCCGGAAAAATAGCCTCCATGCACACGGGAGAGATTGCCGGAATAATCGCAACTGAGGGGACCGAGTTTGATGGGAAATACAAAACCTCTAATGTCCATTGTCAGGTTAATCTCGATATGAAGGAGATCAAACAAGAAGAAAATTCTTATCGCTCTACCCCCAAATACTATGACTTCAAAGGGAAAAAGGAAGAAATCCTTGATAAAAACTTTGAAAGAATTCATCGGGAGGTAAGTGAGATTATTGAAAAGCACAGAGAAATGGCACCGATAGATTAAAAGGCATGCACTATGAAAATGATTTTATCAGTTATACTTTTTCTTTTTGTCGCTCACGTTGCATTCCCGCAATTCAATTCTGTTGAATTTCAAAAGGAACGGCATTTGGTGAATGTGATTAGTACTACAGCATCCCAAGCGAAGTTCGATTCGATTGAAGTAGATCTTTTGTCCCAAGTTATCCCAACGACAGAAAAGGAGAGGGGAGTTGTGCTTGCTTCAGTCCCTTTGGAAGATTTTTCTCTGACTTCAGATTATGGATATCGTTCAGATCCATTTTCCAAAGAGCAGACATTCCATGGAGGAATCGATTTAGAAACCCACCATTCAAAAGTCTATTCTATGTTACACGGCAAGGTCGTTTCAGAGGGAAATAATCCGCTTTTAGGAAATTTCGTCAAGGTCCAACATGGGAAATACGAGTCGATTTACGGGCATCTTTCCGAAGTCTTGGTTTCTCCCGAAGAGCATGTTTTGCCTGGATCGGTGCTCGGAATTTCTGGAAGCACGGGAAGGGCCACTGGGGATCATCTTCATTTGACTATCAAAAATGGTAAGGACTACATTAATCCAGTTCTTTTCATTCAGATGATATCCAGACTTTCTACCAAAGAAGAATTAATCACTTATTTATCAAAATAATAGCCATAACAATATGAAGAGCCAAAACAACTTACCGATGAATGACTTGGAGATTTTCGGTGTCGTCAAAGACGGGAAATTTACCATTCCAGAAAAAGAAATCAATGCCTTGAAAAACGGTAAAATGACCGATATAGTGGAACTGTCTGATTTGAAGGGGAAGGATATCCACATCGATAAATTACCCGCAAGACTTTCCATAGTGAGGGGAGAGGACGGGAATCCTGCCTTGAGGATAGATCCGGTTTACAAAGAACCAAAGATCCATCCCGATTTGAGTGAAGTTGAACGGAACCAGCTTGTCAGAAAAGAATTGGCCAACATCAAGAAAAGCTTTGTTGACCGGGAAGGAAATATTCAGTCGGAAATCATCGAGTACGATCAACGCACCAAACAATTTCTTTCCTACAATCCTAGGGATATCAAAGCTCCTAATCTTGTCAATGGGGAGGAACTAAATCCACAGCAAAAGAAGAAATACAAAGAAGGGGACAAAGTACAGCTTGCCGACGGTATGGAATTTCAGATCTCCCCATCGTCTCCCAAAGGGATCAGATCCAATAAGGCAGGATTAGTCCTTTCTGTGATGCTGGATGGAGGATTATCATACCTGTTGATCACAGGAGTTGAAAAAATGCTAGGAAAGGAAAGTCAGGAGGATAAAGCCTATAGTGAAGGATATCTGCAAGCCATCAAAGAAGTTCAAAAACAAGTGGAACGAAGGATCGCCAAAAATCCAACGGACAAGGATGCAGTCCGAGATTTGAATAACATAAAAGAAGAGTACTCTAAAATTTCTGCAGACCCTTCTTTACCGAAAGAAGTCCGGGACGATTTTGATATCCATAAAATCAAACGGTTGAACAGCATCGATACCGAAGAAGGTAGAAATCCAAGAAAACGCTCGGATGAGCAGAATAATGACTTTGAGAGAGAAGTTTGATATTTTGAGCTTCAAGGGTGTTGAAAAAGAAATTCAGTGCCTTTTTTCCAGATACGCTTCCCAAGATGGTAACGGGCAGATCCTCTTTGACTTTTTTGATTCTAAGGAGCAGCTTGTCGATAGGGAAATACTTAGCCTTCAACGAAACAAACAGGCTTCTTATGGCATTTCTGCTATTAATCTTTTGGGAAATGTGCGGTCAGTTTATGTATCGGATTCCTATGCTTCGCTGATTTACTTTGTAAATCAGTATAAGTCTAGAATAGGGTTTGAAGATGCAGGTTTTGTGGTCATAGGAGCTGAGTTTGACCATGCATTATTGAAACAGGCTTTTAAAAATGTTCCTAAAAAAGCCAAGATCATTTCGGTCTTCAGTACATCGATTTTGGGTCGGGTGATGGATTGTAAGATTCAGGATCTTGTCCATGATCGAGACTGTACTTATGTTTTGTCGGATAGTCTTGTTCAACTAAAAAACCGAAAGTCTAATAAGATTTCTTCTGAATCAATATGCACCTTTTCGCTTCGAACTTATTGTATTTCACAAGGTGTATTGCAAACTGTTCGAACATTCAAGCCAAAGCAGAGAGGAATAGAGTCATTTTATCAACTTAATCAGCTCTTTTGGAATGGGAGCAAATAATATGGTTTTGCTATATTTATCAGCTCGCTATTCTTAAAACAGAATTTTAAAACTAAACCAACTTTAAGATGAAAAAACTGAATTGCATCCTCCTTCTTTTTCTTGTCAGCTTTTCCTTAGCATGTTCATCGGAAGATGAAAATCCAAAATTGGTGGAAAAAGCCGTTACCATTGAAATTGAAATGGGAGGCGATTATTTTGAATATCTGGTGACATTGTCGGTTCATAGTATGCTGAGCGGCACATCCACTTTTGTCGCTCCCCAATTGGTTGAACCTTCCTCGCTTGAATGGACTCAGGTAATCGAACAAGGAAACACTTATTCACTGACCTATGAGCCTACCATGAGTTCTATCGAGGTTCGATCAGCATCAGATATCCATAGTCTGGGTTTTGTTTTCAATGCTGTTCCTTTGGATAGGGAGTTGGATGAAACTTTTGAGGTTTTAACTGCAACAATTCGAGTTTTTGCTGATGGTGAGGTTTATAGAGAATATGATTATGAGGCTTTGCCTTCGGGTCAGACTTCTGTTCCGATTTCTGAAAATATTACGCTCGAATAATTATTGTGGAAAATTCTGGTGAAGTGTGAATGCTCTTTAATATTGGTCATATTTAATTTACATTCATGATTTTAAATATCGACGAATTTTTTAGATTTGAATTTTTACTTGTGGATTTAATATATGGTTGCAGACAACGTAGCAAGACAGTTTTTACTCACTTATAAACATATTATTAGGATTTCAGTAATAGAGGACGATTTGGGAATAACGGGAAAATCGATTTACAAGTGGATTATTGGGAAGAAACCATTACCAGATAAATGGATTGAACCCCTTTATAAATACCTATATCCAATGCTGGATAAGGATAGCGAGCTTCATCAAAAATTATTTCAAGTAGATAGAGTTATAGTACTAGATCATTCTCAAATCTTGCCAGAATTTCAAGGCATTCAAAAAGAAAATTTGAATCTAAGCCATTTTTCTACTTTGCTTACAAAAAATGCAGATGTGATTTATTTTCGATCCATACATAGAAATCATATAAACAGTCATTTAACGATTTATTCCAAATACTTTTAAAGATTTACTGCTATAGCCGATCTGCCACCATTACGTCATTTTCCAGTGTAGATAGAGCAAGTTCCCTAGAGTCATCATGCGTGATGTAGTCTTCGTATTTAATATCAAGAATCTGGCCTATTTCTAGTATCTCAAGAGAGTCTTTAACTTAAAAAGTGACTTCAGGATCGGAGGGAATATGGATGATTGTCATAGGTGTAATTTATAGTATTCCCGATATTAGCCTGACTTTTTATACATCTTTTAGCCTATGGAAACTCGGGAAATCACCTTTCAGGATATCATTCGTCTAAATAATCATGAATGGGATCTTGCCTATGATGTGCTACTCTTTCCAATTGAGAAAGGGAATTTGATCAAAGAGGTACTTGCTGGTGATCAGGTTATTTACCGATGCGATTCTACACTTAAGGATCATGAATTGGTTCATGCTCGTATATTCTCTAAGCAGAAATATCACCCGCCCAATGTCAATTTGCGTCCGAGAAGAAAACGTATTCCTCCAAATCATTCGGATAGTGATACGTAATTTCACGGAATGGATCGATCACTATCACTGAAGAATAAGGCACTGCTGAAAGAGCTAGAGGATCTGAACGCTCGAGTTGTTGCTAAGCTTGAAAAGATAGGATACTCTGAAGGGTGGGAGGAGCGAAAGAAGAAAGGAAATGATATTCGCCTTCTTGTGGTTGAAGCCATTCATAACCTAGAGCTACGGAGATTCTCTCGCGCAGGTGACGCATTACGGAAGCTGGATGAGCTAGGGTTGACTTTTACGAATAGGTGATTTAATCGAAACTAAGTTATGGTGTTTACTTACAATTAATCCTTCGTTTGCCTTGACTTATTTGCCGATGTGTTCTAATGCCTTTTTTCGGTTTTGTCCAATTGTATGCACAAAGGTCGAACTGCCTGTCTGCTTCATAAAATTGAGGCATTAAGCAGAATTTTCTAAAAACAGCGTTTCCTACGGACTACCTCCCAGTTTTTAAATTCTAATTTTTTCTCGCTTTCCAAACAGTCCTAAATGACCTGCATAAATTTTAACTAAAACCAAAATAGTATGGCATTCTCAAAAAAGTACATCGGTAAAGGAAAGCAAGTTGAAAACATGGACATCGTAGAAGTGAGCCTTAACATGGCTGAGCTTCAAAACCACACCTTCGAATACCAAGGAGAAACCTACGTCAAATTCAACGTTGCAAAGCTCAAAGAAGCCGATCAGTATGGAAAAACCCACACAGTTTATGTTTCTGTCAAAGAGCCAGAATCTGAGGAATCTTGATTAAAAAGCCCTTAGGGGCTTTATTTTTAATTCACATGAGTCAATTAGGCGCCTTAACCTAAATTTATTTCTGTCACAAATCTTAATGAAATTTGTGACAGAAAAAGCCACCAACCTTTGAGAAACTTCTTGAGAGCATTGAGGGGCAGAAAGCCAAGGCTCTCAAAACTGAATTGGGAGTTTTCATTGGAGTTTCCGATTGGTTGATTTAGCTTAAAATTACCCTGTACTGGGTATTTTTTTGTTGCTGAAAATCAGTTTATTGCATTCTAGGCCATTCTTGCTGGTTTATTAATGATTAATTCCTATTGAATTGCCTCGGTTTCGGTATTTGCTCTTTCATTCTTATTTCACATAATGTCTAATTCTGATATAAAAGAATTGGTGGTTGATTTTGATCTGGATTATTTGCCAGGGATTAGCTACCTGCCTTTTCATGCTCATATTCCGGTAATTCGAAAGGTTTCGATATCTAACCAAACTGATCAAAGTTTGGATGAATTAACCCTTACGATATTCCCCTCTGATGATTTTTCCTCTTCATTTAAAACAAACATAGCCAATTTAATTCCTGGTGAAACCATGGAGATTAAAGACCTTAACCTAAAACTGAAAGGCAACTTTTTCGCTACGCTGACAGAAAGAATGAGAGGGGCATGGACAGTCCAACTAGCGAATCAAGGACAGCTTTTGGTGGAGAAGGAATTTGATTTGGAGCTTCTTGCCTTTGATCAATGGCTTGGAGAAGGCTTAATTCCAGAACTGTTGACTGGATTTGTGTTGCCAAATATTCCTGAATTATCACCTATTGTAAAAAAGGGTGCAGAATATCTAAAATCTTGGACTGAGTCTTCAGCATTTGATGCTTATCAATCCAAAAATCCAAATCGCGTCAAATCCCAAATTGGAGCTATCTATGCAGCTATAAAAAATCTGAACATTGTTTATCAGACAGTTCCTGCCAGCTTCGGCGCACAAGGTCAACGAATTAGGTTAGCAGATCAAGTGCTTTCTCAAAAGCTTGGAAATTGCCTTGACTTATCTTTACTGTTTGCATCCGCACTAGAAAATATAGGTTTGAATCCGATCTTGGTGCTAATAGATGGACATGCTTTTGTCGGTTGTTGGTTGGTCGAAGATACCTTTCCAGATTCTGTGAATGACGATACATCATTGCTTACCAAACGAATGGCCTCTGGTATTCACGAAATCTTAATGCTTGAAGCAACTTGCCTATGTGAAGGGAATCCGGCTTCTTTTGACAGTGCTATAGAAAGATCTAGAGGCCATTTTCTAGATCTTAGAAAGTTCAATTATTTCATCGATGTCAAACGTGCGAGGTTTTCAGGAATTTACCCTTTGCCACAGAGGAAATTCAATTCTGGTGAAATTGAGCTAGTCGATGATACTTCATTTTTCACCCAGGCAGGGGAACCGATAGCACCAGAGAAGCTAGAGCAGCTCGCTCCTTTGTTACATTCTCACGACAAGCCTGTATTTGGGAAGCAGCAACTTTGGGAGAGAAAGCTTCTGGATTTGAGTCTTAGAAATAATTTATTGAACCTCAGGCTAACTCGTTCTTCGATTCAGTTTATTGACGTGCCAATTGGTCAATTAGAGGATTCTCTATATCAAGGTGAAGAGTTCCAGATTCTTCATAAACCAAAAGATTGGGAAAATACGCTCCGAGATGAAGGGATCTATCAAGCTTATTCCTCGAGTGATCCTCTGAATGATTTGGTGTTCAAAGAGTTTAGTCAAAAGCGACTTCGAGCTTACCTAACGGAAGATGAGCTAAACTCACGCCTGACGTTTCTTTTTAGAAGCGCCAGACATTCCCTGGAAGAAAATGGTGCAAACACACTTTACCTAGCAATAGGCTTACTTCGTTGGTATGAGAGTCCAAGAAGCGAGAAAGCCCGTTTTGCCCCAATTATCCTAGTTCCTGTAGATCTGATCCGTAAATCAGTTAGGGTTGGATATATAATTAAGGGGAGAGAGGAAGATGCTGTTCTAAATATCACTTTGCTGGAAAAACTTCGTCAGGATTTTGGGTTGACGATTACAGGCCTTGACCCTTTACCATTGGATGATTCTGGTGTTGATGTCAATGCGGTGTTTCACATTATTCGCCAAGCGGTAATGAATATGCCTAGATGGGACGTTGAGGAGCAGTTCTTTTTAGGTACTTTTTCTTTCAACAAATTTATACTCTGGAATGATATTCACAGCCATACCGAGAAGCTGAGGGAAAGTCCTATAGTTGAAGGCTTATTGGAAGGACAATTGAAGGAAAGTCTTCAAATTTTAGATTTAGATAATCTTGATTTACATTACAAACCTTCAGATATCCTTTTACCAATCCCTGCAGATTCTTCACAGATGGAAGCTGTCTGCGCTGCCGTCGAAGGAAACAGTTTTATACTGCATGGCCCTCCAGGCACCGGAAAATCACAAACCATCACCAATATCATTGCAAATGCACTCTACAGAGGAAAAAGGGTTCTATTTGTAGCAGAAAAAATGGCTGCATTGTCAGTCGTTTATAGCAGATTGAAGTCGATAGGACTCGATCCATTTTGTTTGGAGTTGCATTCCAATAAGGCTAGAAAAGCAGAAGTCCTAAGTCAGTTGAAAAGTGCAACTGAAGTTAGACGTAGGAGACCAGGATTTGACTTTGATGCGGAATCTGCAAGATTAGATTCCCTTAAGGCTGACTTGGATTCTGTTTATCAAAAATTACATCAAGAGACCTTTCATGGGGTATCCTTATTCGAGATTTTTTCTAAATATATCCAGCATGAAGGGTTTAGTGATTCAATAACTATTCCTGATCAGTTGATTTCTGAACTGGAAAAGGCCAATTTCCCATTATTCGATGATTTCTTAACCCAGTTGGCGAAGGCAGCAGAGCTCGCAGCTGATCCTTCACCTAATCATCCTTTTTTTGGCGTAAACCTTAAGACGTATAGTCTTGAATTGAGAGAGAAAATCCAGGCTCTGGTTATCACTTTTATAGCTCAGCGTTCGGAGTACCTTACTAGTTTTGAAGCCATAATTCGTGAATTAGGGATTTCTAAGGGTCTCAAGAAAACTGATAAAGATCATTTGGAGAAAATTGTGGGATTGTTACTGGAAATGCCTCCTATTCCGGATCAACTTTTTTTAGAATCGCATCCACAGAAACTAGTAGATGAGCTTCTTCCGCTTATTCAGAGTGCTCAGGCTAATCTGGACATGGAAGAGAGTATTCGGAAAGAGTATGAACCAAGTGTTCTTTCAATAGATGCTGAAACTCTACTTCGGCAATGGAAAATAAAAGAGCAAGAGTGGTTTCTTCCTAGATTCTTTGGACTGAGAAAAATTAAAATGCTTGTTCAGTCTTACCTAAGTCACAAGACAAAGCTAGAGGCAAAGGATGTTGTCGAGCTCCTCTCAGGGATAGGCGAATTTCAGGTGAGAAAAAAGGCATTAGAAATTAATGAAAGTAATCTAAAGAATTGGGGAGTCTTTTCTGCTTTAAGAAATAGTGACTCCTTAGCCCATTTGGATCAGATTATACAAAATCTTCCTATTCTTCACCGTTCCATAGATTCGATCGCTGGATCAGCTTCCCAGATTTTAGAATTCAAGAAAAAAGTCATTGAACTCAACAACTCAAATTCTACCAAATGGAAGTCACTTTGTCGTGATCTGTTAAAGATTTCCAAAAAAGATCAATCAGCCAGAGAATCCCTAGAAAATGAAATGGGGACAGAAATAACCTTTCTTTGGAATCCCAATGCTGAATCAGGACTTCTGCAGGCCAAAGGCTGGAGAGATCATATCGAGAACCTCAAAGAATGGCATGCCTGGACTCTGGTGAAAACGAATTCAAAGACTTTTCATTTAGAGAATGAAATACAGTCTCTGGAAAAGCAAGGAATAGTTTCAGCCAGCTTGAAAGGTTCCATCTTGAAGGCAACCTATAGAAAGATGGCCATGGAATACCTAAGAGCTCACCCTGATTTAGGTGTGTTTTCCGGAGAGGCTTTTGAGTCCAGAATTCATGAATTCCGAAAACTCAATTCTCAGTTCGCCAAACTGACCAAGGAAATGCTCTTCATTCAATTAGCTGAGTCGATTCCGGATTTTTCTAGGGAGGGAGCCACAAGTTCTGAAACTGGAATACTCCAACGTGCCATCCGAAATAATGGAAGAGGATTGAGTATTCGTAAGCTTTTCGAACAGATACCAAATCTATTACCACGGATTAGCCCTTGCATGCTGATGAGTCCAATATCGGTGGCTCAGTATCTAGATATTGACAAAGAGCCTTTCGATCTGTTGATATTCGATGAAGCCTCTCAGATGCCTACTAGTGAAGCTGTAGGCGCTATGGCAAGAGCGAAGCAGCTAATCATCGTTGGAGATCCAAAACAGATGCCACCGACCAATTTCTTTTCTTCAGTGCATGTAGATGAGGAAGATTCCAATGAAGACTTGGAAAGCATTCTGGATGATTGTGATGCGCTAAGCGTTCCGTCAAAGCAGCTGAAATGGCATTATCGCTCCAAGCACGAAAGCTTAATTGCATTTAGTAACTCTAAATATTACGAAAATTCACTCTTTACTTTTCCGTCCCCTGATGATAGAGATACAAAAGTGAAATTCGTGAAGTTAAATGGGGTGTATGACCGCGGTAAGACTAGGCAAAATCTTGTAGAAGCCAAAGCAGTGGTAGATGAACTGGTCAGAAGAATCCAAATTCCTATTGAAAAGAGGAGAAGCGTGGGTGTAGTGACCTTTAGCTCAGTGCAACAGACACTAATCGAAGATCTTTTGATGGAAAGATTTAAGCAAAATCCTCAACTGGAGGAAATGGCTCTTTCTTTTGATGAGCCTTATTTTATCAAAAATCTCGAAAATGTTCAGGGTGATGAACGTGATGTAATTCTGTTTTCGATCTGTTATGGACCAGATGAAAATGGAAACGTAGCCTTAAATTTTGGTCCACTCAATAGAGATGGAGGATGGAGAAGACTCAATGTAGCAGTGTCTCGATCTCGCTATGAAATGATCATTTATTCCTCTCTTACTGCTGATCAAATCGATCTAAATCGCTCAAAGGCTGAAGGAATTGCAGGAATTAAGGCTTTCCTGGCATTCGCTGAAAAAGGGAAAGCATACCTGCCTCATAGCAAATCAAGCAATGGAATTTATTCATCTGTAGGTATAGCCAAGTCAATAGCTGATTTCTTGATTTCAAATGGATACCAGGTAGAACTGGGGGTAGGAAGCTCTGGGTTCAAAATAGATTTGGGAATCATTCATCCAGATGATCCCGGTAAATATTTGCTCGGGATCCTTATTGACAACAAGTCACATGAAAGCTCTAAAAGTTCCATAGATCGCCTTTTGGTACAAGAAGGTGTATTAAATGTTTTGGGCTGGAAAATTCTTAAAGTCTGGTCTTTGGATTGGTGGGAATCCAAGGCAAAAGAAGGCACAAGATTGCTGAAGAGAATTGAAGAAATCAGTAATCAACCAGAATTGGTTGAACCACCAATGGTTGAATTTTCCTCAGAATCCTTATCAGAGGAAACGGACGATATAGATACTATCGACGAGATAGAATCCAATTCCAAAAATTATATGAAAGCAAGTTTGACCAAAGTCAATCCAACTAGCTCTGATGATTTTTTATCCTATACCTATACCCAGCGTCAGCTAAAGCAAATCAAAGAAATCGTGACGGTAGAAGGTCCGATTCTCAAAAACCTTCTTGGAAAAAGACTCCTAGAAGCATGGGATATCAGTAGGATGGGAGGAAGGCTTCAAAAACGATTTGATGAGTTGCTTCAAATGGCAGAGGTGACCAAGACGAGGGAGGAAAATGGAGAAGAGTGCTTCTGGAATAGTTTGGAGGATGCAGGAAACTACAAGGATTATCGGGTATTGGATCCAGATGGATATAAGCGGAGCATTGAAGAAATCCCAATGGTGGAATTAATCAATGGTTTAGAGGCTATCCTACAGCAATTGATTAGTTTACCTCAAGAAGATTTGATCCGTGAGGGTGCGAAAGAATTTGGCTTTGCTCGTACCGGAAATCAGGTGAAAGATAGAATCACTCAAGCTATTCAGGTGATGCTAAAAAATAATCGAGCTGTTGAGATGGAGGGAAGGATAAAATTAAATTGAAATATATGAAATTCAACCCTATCCAACACATTGAAAATGACGGCTTAGATATAATGGAAGTAGGTAACTGGGCACAAAAGAAATATAAACTCGTAGGAAAGTATTGTGATATTTTTACTACCGGAATGAAGAATAAATGGAACTTGGTATACATAGATCTTTTCACTGGCCCAGGAATTGTTAAAATTAAAGAGACTCCAACTATGATGAAAAATTCGGCTTTGATTGCAATGTCTCTACCTAACTCTTTTCAGCATTATGTATTAAATGATTATTCTGCTTCTACAGTGAAATCACTTGAAAAGAGAATTGAAAGACTTTATCCCGATAAATCCTATAAGATTTATAATGGAGACGCTAATCAAGTTGTAGATACGATTTTTGATGATTTGCCTGCCTATTTAAAACTTTCAAATCCTTTGTTTTTTGCTTTCATTGATCCATTTTCATTGAATCTTCATTTTGAGACTATTAAAAAACTGGCTGTTCGTCAGGTTGACATTCTAGTTTTACATGCTCTTCAAATGGATGGGATCCGGAATATGGGACATTACATCAAAGAGAATAATCCCAAATTGGATCTCTTCTTTGGTGATTCAAATTGGAGAACAAGAATTTCAGATGAACAAGTAGCAAAAAGTAAATTTGTCAAATTTCTATCTGATGAATTTGATGAAAATATTAAGAAGCTTGGATATAAAGCGGCATTGATCAAAGAAAGGATTACAAATAGTCAAGGAAGTGGAATCTATTACCTTTCATTTTACTCGAAACATGACAGAGGTTTAGAATTCTTCGAAAAAGTAAGGAAAAGTAATAATGATCAATTTGAATTGTTTTAGGTATGGCACAAACTTCAATTGAATGGACCGAACTCACTTGGAATCCGGTAACTGGCTGTACGAAGATCTCTGCTGGCTGCAAATTCTGCTATGCGGAAGTTATGACCAGAAGACTTAAGGCAATGGGTGTGGAGAAGTACAAAGATGGCTTCAAGAAAGTCAGGATTCATGAAGAGACGCTTGGTATTCCTTATACTTGGAAAAAGTCAAAAATAGTTTTTGTAAATTCTATGTCCGATCTTTTTCACAAGGATGTGCCTTTGGAGTTTATTCAGCGTGTTTTTCAGGTGATGCATGAGAACCCACAGCATGTTTTTCAGGTGCTTACCAAACGTGCTGATCGATTGGCTGAGATCCATGACCACCTCACCTGGTCCCACAATATCTGGATGGGCGTATCTGTAGAGGATGAACTGGTCTTAGATAGAATAGACTTTTTAAGAAATACGGGTGCCAGGGTCAAGTTCCTATCGCTAGAGCCACTGATAGGCCCACTTCCTAACATCAACCTTGATGGGATAGACTGGGTGATCGTAGGAGGAGAGAGCGGGCATAAGGCTAGATCTATGAGTCCTGAATGGGTCTTAGATATTCAGGAACAATGCGAGCATTCAAAAGTGGCTTTCTTCTTTAAACAGTGGGGAGGAAAGAATAAGAAAAAGGCTGGAAGAGAGCTAAATGGGCAGACTTATGACGAAATGCCAGATATTGAGATAGAGAGGTATATTTAAATTTGATATTTTTGACTTTTAAAAGTTTTCATAAATATGGCTAACTTCTTTTCTTAGATCATCTTTCCATTGACCATCAAAAGGAACATAAGTAATTCCTAAATAATCAGAGGGGATCTCAACATCATTTTCATATAAGACAATTACTTTTTCTCGGCCAAGCTTTCCAAAAAAGAATCCAGTTTCAAATATTACATTTTGCCTGGCTCGCTTTCTAAGTATTTCATTATGCTGGTCTAGTGAACCTCTGTCATCTCCTGTCCAAATTGCCACAGCAAAATCAACGTTAGAATATTTTTCAAATTTTTCAATAATAGTTTTCCCGGAATTTGGTTTCTCATGTAGGATAGTGACATTTAGTTTAATGTCATTCTCAAGAAATCTTGCTACCTCAAGTTTTTTAGTTTCATCTCTTCCATGAATAAGAAATATATTATTTGTTATGATTGTTTTTTTGGTGTTTAAGGTATTGTTTACTTTTTTCAGACCTCGTTTTTTTAAAATTTTAAATATTGAATATAAGTTTCCAAATTGATTTCCTTTGGTAAAGCCATTACATTGTAAATTAGCTTCTAGAAATTCTTTATAGTTAATGTTTTCTGAATCGAAGTAGTCACTAAATATATCTCTAGATTCATAATACCATTCATCGAAAAGACTTATAAATTCATGTGAGTTTAGCCTTGCTTCTGACCCTTTTTTCCATTCAGTTTCATATTTTTTTGCTTTTGATTCTATCTCTGCAAGTTGTTCCTCAGGGGTCATTGGTTTATTTTTTAAATATTTTAAATATTTTATTCCATTGAGATTTATTACATATTCACATTGTCCTCCCAAAGTTGAGTTGTCTCTACCTCGTATTAATTGCACAAGATTCCTGTTTTCAAGCTCAAACTCAATTTCTTTATAAACACGTTTTTTGTTGTCGGGAGGGAATTGAGAATTATTTAGGATTTCAGCTAAACTCGCTGGAGCGTCATAATTTTCAATACCTTTTAAAAAATCGCCTATTATTCTTTCTATTTCTAAATCCATCGGTAATTAATGTAATAAGTTGCATGTTTAAAATTCTCTAAATTTTGACTTTACATCTTCATTTAAATCAATCCAATACTCGATAATTATGATGGAGTTTGAAATTAAATTCAAGTTTCTACTTCCAGTTTCGATCCCACCGTAAAACTTACCTCCATGCAAAAGATTATTTCTAACTCTTCTAAGATACTCAGGAAGTACTTCTAGTGTTTCGCCATCTTCTTTTTTTTCTTCCCAGATTAGGCTTTCATTCCTTATTTGGAAGACTTTCGGTGGAGATTCAATAATGAAATTAATAGCAACTTCTAATTTTGACCCAGACTCAAGTTTGAATTTATCCTTAATTGAACTAACATATTTTTCAATACTTGCCATAACTCTAGTGCTTGTTTGCAAAAAACCACATTCTTTCAATGCATATTCAAACCTTGAATAAAGGATCAAAAAATCAGAACATAATTCAATATATGAAGGGTTTACATTTGAGATTCTTTCTTTAATTGATTCTAAGTTTGACATTGCTTTATTTTTAAAATACCCACGCAAACTATTCTTTATTCATTGTTCTTGGGCGGATTGACTTTATTTGATATTTTGTTCGAGTAAATTCATTTAAGACCATAAAGCCATTTATTTTTTTTTACTATTTGTAGACCTAAACTTGGTCATTGAAATATTGGGAACTTAATTGTATATGGATATCACAAAGCTTTCAAATCCAAGGCATATTCATATTGAATGAAAGACCTATTGACTTCATTTTCTAGCCAAGCCAGTTCTTTGTGGCTAATATCTACTATTTCACTTGCAGTGGTGTCCTTAAATTTCATTGCGACTGCTTCCAGAATATCAATTTCTGTTTTTGAAAAAAGATTTGCTTTAAAAGGTCTCTCAGCTCTACCTATTAATTGTTCCTTTCTGCCACCGTTATCTAAAGGTGTATAGAAGATATCAATCACATCAATTTCAGCTAGGTTTTCAAACAAGGTCTGGAACTTATTGGGAACAGGTCCATAAGGAATCGCTTTATACTGTGTCCCGCTCATACTTACTCCCTGATCTCTAAAACACATAAAGTCGGCATAAAATAAGAGTTTGTTCATCTTAGTTTTATAGGAAGGGACTTTATGTGCAAAATAAACCACCATCTCAGTAAGCCTTTCAAAACTTGGTTTTCTATATCCTGTAAGCTGACTCATTGGAGAATTTCCAAGCATGAAAAGTTTAAAAAAATCTGTTTTAGATTCCTCTTCAATCCTCAAATTTACCTTTTCTAGAAGTTTGGATTTTGTCTTTGCATTATCGACTTCCCAATCTGTGACTAGTTGATAGAAACTTTCAGGATCTGAAGCCAACTTCAGCAGTTTGGAATTCGCCAAACTAGGTATTTCTCCTCTTTCATACAGACCATAACTATTCGGTCCAAAGCCAAGAATCTCACTCATTTTCACCGCAGATAAACCGTATTTTTCACGAGTTTTCTTTATTTCTTCAGGAGATGGGATATGGTGTTTTGCACGATAGGCATTATAAACCAAAGAAAGATTTAATTCATCTATTTCGGTGCTTGTAAATCTTTCACCGGTATCTGCACAAAGATAAAATCGTTGTTTTACTGTAAACTCTTCCTTTCGAAAGGTCAAGGTTTGAACTTCTGTTTGGATAGCCATTGGCTTTCCTGTTATAGGGCTATTCATTTCGCAAGGGTCTGAACGGGTACTTCATCGGATGTTCTGCAATATGAAAGGAAATGCAAATGACATTAGAATTTGGAGCTCCAAGGCAGATCTTGATATATACTTCTACACCTTTGATTTCCTTACCAAATACCCACATTTCCTTACTTCCATGCCATTCTTCTGGCAGTGGTCCTTCCGAAAAATCCTCGATGCTTAATTGATCGATGAATTTTTCTCTGTCAATAGGTCTAATTTCCAGGTCAAGCATTGTTTGCTTGTTTTTAGGACGATCCATAAAAATGATTTCGAACGTCCTTCTTTTCTCCTGAAAACTTCTGAGGAATTCATTTACCTCAGCTTTGTTGTTGCTTCTATTTTGCAAATCTAATACCTTAAAGTTTATAATCAATAAAAAAATCTAATAAATTAACCTTTAAAGGTTGAGTGTGTAATTTACAAAATTCAGAACTGGGTAGTCTTACTAAACATGCTACCATAAAATAACTTAACCTTCGAGCCATTTCCTTTTGATTTCTAATAACTGGCAAAGTTTTTCGATATTTTGTTCGGATGGGCTCCTTTTTCCTTCCATCCAATAGGTGACAGCTGTAGAAGAAAATCCACATGCTTCTCCTATTTTTAAGGAATTGTAACCTCTTGTCCACATAAGCCAAATTATCCTATCACTAAAGGTTGAATGAAATTCTTCCAATAACTGGTCAGAATCTTTTAACTCATAATCACCATCACCAAACTTTAACCAGCGGTAACTCACATTTAGAGTAAATGCAAGTCTTTGAATTATTTCAAGTCTAGGAAAACTTTTATCATTACAGTAGTAGGAAATCTCTGGTTGAGTAAGGCCAACTTCATTCGCTAATCGTGTTTGGTTATAACCTGAATAAAACATTGAAAATTTTAACCTACTGGCAAATTTTTTCATGTCAAGATGCCTCTGTTGGTTTTTAATAATAGAATTTTCAGCCATCAAATAGATAATAATAAATTGGTTAGTTAATCAAATTGGTATATGCTTATGAAACATTAATTAAATTATGCAACTACTGAGGCAAAATCAGTGGGGTACATGTTATAGCTTTTTCAATGATCTTATAACTATTTGCTATTAAGGAAATCATTCCAAACAGCTTGTTTATCATTACTGTAAAAACGTGATGGAGTAGTTAAAGCTTTGAATAAAACACCTCTGTTTTCACAGTATGCTTGAATTTCAGCTACTTGTTTTTTCATATTTGGAATACCTGTAAAGGTCTTTCTCGTGAAGCAAACACGCTTCAGGTTTGGCAACTTATCTATTTCACCAATTACGTTCTGCCAGATGCTCACCTTATTGTCTATATACACATCATCGTAATTTGCTTCTTGACCTTCCCCAACTTTTATTTCTTTTATCAAATCAATCAAATCGATTTTAAATTTTTTGATGAATTGAAGTTTTCCAGTCTTAGGAGCGCCTTTTAGATCATCCTCTCCAAAGGCTGTAGGCAACAGTCTCCATAAATGATTCCTGGTTCTTCCGTAGAAAAATTCAGCGCTATTTCTTGGAGTATCAGGGTTAAATGTGCCGAGTATCAAAGTCTCTGTATCAGGACTTATTGTATGATTAGAAAATCTGTGTTTTACTATTATCATTTTAAAAGTTGTTGTTTCTATTTCAATGCCATTACATAGGGGTGAAACGCATTTTTAAATCTTGGTAGCATTTCAGTATAAAAATCGTTTCGAATACCCCATGAATATTCATCAAGAAAATCGATGCCATGTAATTCGATTTTTATTCGACACATTTTGCTATTTGGGAGCTCTTGCCATTCAATTTCTTGTCCCAGTGCTGATTCTATCTGATTTCTATTTGTATGTAGTCTTTTGAAATAGGCTTTATTCAGATCTTTTTGTGAAGAAATTATACCTAATTCAATTCTTGCACAGGACTTAGTATTTGAAAGAGTGTATTGCACACATGCAATTCCAGCTCCTTCACTTATCCAAGGATCTTTCGTTGCATTAATGTTTTCGAAAAGTTTGATTTTCTGAAGTAATGGTAAGAGTTGAAGCCAGTATTTCTTCCTGATCATTGCAGTTCCAGTTTCCCCATTATTGGTTGATCCAGTCTGGTATTTAATGATTAGCTCTTCTTCCATTTCGAAAAGCGTCAGAAGCTTTTTCAGCACGCTAAACTTAGTGTTACTGTCAATATTTGATTCGAAAAACCAACCATTATCCAATTCTCTGGCCTCTCTAAAGTCAGTTTGATTTCGGGTTATTTTCAAAATTTCCTGACCACTTACCATCACTTCTGAGTTTTTCTTGAAAAGGCTTCTCAACACATAGAAATACATCTGTGCAATGGCATCCTCTTCCACTTTATTGTTTTCAAAAATGAAATATTCTAACTTCTTAAATGTTGGTTTTTCAGCATCAAAGATATTTTGCTCTTCATCGCTTTGACCTTCAAAGACTATAACTTCAGGCAGTTTCCAGATTTTCAGAAATCGTTCATAGATGATTTCAAATCTTTCCTCCAAATGCGGAACCGTCCATTCCTCAAGTTTCTGAAGATAGGAATTAAGCCAAAGTCTGCTGTGAATATAACCTTGCTCGTTTCCATTCACATTCATGTTTTTCTTCTCCTGGAAGGTCTTATTGCTAAGCGCACCATTGTTTCCAGACAGCGTAAGATTGGCAATGGTATTCAGATACTTATCCTTGAACTCAGCAAATTGCTCTCTTGTCAGCTGTGCTTTCCATTCATCTGTTGGAGTTCTAGGGAAAATATGCTCAATGGTAATCGCCTCGTTTGAGGTATCCACATATTCCTTGTTATTGTAGTTTTCCAGCAACTCAAAGAAATAGGATCTGTTTTTTGACTGGATATTGTAAAGATCTTTGTCTTTCAAAGCCAATCTGATATCATCATTGGTTGGGAATTTTGAACTACCTCCTTTGCGCATCAGAGCTTTCTCTATGGATTCTACATAGTCTTCTGTGTCGATTTCTGAATACAAAGTCATAAAGACTTTATTGAGGGAATTCGTAGGTAAGCCCACAATAAACCTTCTCCAGGCAAAACTTTGGATCAGCTTCAGAATAGAAACAAGCTCGGGAAGCTCGATCAATCCATTTTCCAAATCTTCAAACACCTGCAGCAGGAAAGGGTAAGCTACGTTAATTTCCAGCCTATTGATATATTCAAGCTCTTTCCGAACTTGTTTATCTGCAACTGTACTCGGATTGACAAGCTTCCTGTAATGAACAGAAAGTGATTTGATGTCCTCTAATTCTTGGTAAAACCCATCCTGATTTTTGTCACGGAATAGGATTTTGAATTCTTGGTAAACCTTATTCTTGTTCGGTATTTTCTTGTTTTTAAGGGTCAGGTAATCTCTGATAAAGTCAGAAACCAAGGAGGTCTTCTTAGCCAGATCCTTTGCGTTTTCTTCTATAGGACTCCATATGGACTCAAAGATTCTGTCTTGCTCAATTGGAGGTAAGTCCATCAAAATGAAATTCCGGATCAAGTCAGACTGCGAAAGATCTAAACCAGTGGAGTTCAAACTTTCGAAAATTCGCTGTGGATCGTCTTTCCCTCTTTCCAAGGAGACTTCTACAAATATCAAACGATTCAATCCATCCAATATGATATGGAAGTTCTCTGAAGTAATCTCTCCACTGAAAAAGGTAAAGTTCTCTGTCACATTGGAATATTCAGGGAAAGATTTCTCGTTTCCATATAGAATAGCTTTAAATGCATCCCCATTTCGATCTGTTTGCTTCAGCTTTAGTTTGGATGTTTCTTTTTGCACGTATTGATTCGTCAGGAACATATCAAATACCATATTGGCATCATTGGCAATTCCATTTTCCTTTGCAAATCGGTACAAGGCTACATAAAGAATATTGATAGTAGTTAATCGCTGCTGACCGTCAATGATCACCAACTCCTTTACTTCATTACTGGAGCTATACACTCCATCATGAATAAAGACGATGCTTCCTATAAAGTGGGAGGCTCTGTTCTCTTCAGCAACTTGGATGATATCTTTCAGTAATTCTCGACATTCAGAAATAGTCCAATCGTAATTCCGCTGATAGATAGGAATCACGAACTGTACTTTGGGTGCTTGTAGAAAGTTGATTATTTGGAGTTCGGTTGCTTTCATTTATTAAAATAGCTAATACTACTTCAGATTATTTTTGCTAGAATTGAAAATCTTATCACTTAATTCTTTATAGTTTGATTTAAGCCAAATGGAAGTAAATACTTCAAGTAAAGGTTTAAAAATGATAGTCAGAAAATTGATTTGAAAAAATGTAATAAATATATAAATACAAACGGATATAGTTTTTAAATAAGTATAATTAAAATTAAGATTTTTCACTTCATCAACAAAAAGTAAGCTTGTGAAATATAATAGAGAACAAGATACTGAGATAAATGAAAAGAAAAGAGGATATAAAAGCCTCTTGATTTCTCCATTAATGGTCTTCAAATCCTCAATTGAACTGTCCTTTTTTAAAAAAACTTTAAGTGATTCATTATACACAGTTGACAGCCAGATCCCAAGAACTCCAAATAGAATTGAGGATACAACCAGAGAAATTTCGAATAATTTGCTAATAAATACAAGAGAAATAGATATTTCCAAATATATAAATGTGCTAGAAATTATTAAAGAAAAAAATAAAGGTGTCAATAATTGTTTCATAATATTTCAATTTATAGACCTGCTTTGACTAATTACTTTTTGCATTAAATCATTTCCATCAAATATATTTCCAGTTGTGAAATCAACATCAAGGTCTATTCCTTCAGATATTTTTGTATTATCCAACCAAATAGTTTTAGTGTTATCATCAAACTTAAATCCAAAATTCTCGCCATAATTTTTATACCTATCCACAAGTGAGGCAATATCTTCTTCTGAAGGTCTAACGGAAAGCTCTAGGTGCAAATTGTTTTCAAATGATTTATTATTATTATTATTGCCTGAAATAAAATTTATAAACTCTATAAATCTTGGTCCATCAAACTTCGAGTGAAGGTTAATTTTTTCATTTTTAATAATTTTATTTATATGAGAATAATTTTTTAAAATTGTCTCTATTTCAGGTTGGTTATAAATTAGCTTCAAGGAAAATTTGGAAATTAATGACAATGGTTCACTTTCTCTAGATTCTTTATAACCAACTATTTTAAGCTTTTTAGATGTGACTACAATGCTTTCTACATGTCTCGAAAAATAACAGATGAAATTCTGTGCATAGGTTTGAAATCCTCTAATACCATTAGCAAGAGTGAATTGAGGTCTAATACTAAACACTTTTTCATTCAGCTTGTCTATCAAAAAATAAGTTGCATAGCCAGGGATAAAATCATCTCCAAAATTAGACTTAATAGTTTCGATACTTGACCCTACTTTTCCAGAACCTTTGATCCCGATGACTTGATTTGAGTCAGAATCAACTTTATTCCAAGTCGTTATAAAAGAAAATCTATCTTTATTAATTATTTCATATAAGAATACTTGGTTTTGATTTTTATAGCTAGCGGCATTGAATGTACACGTGTTTTGCAATTCGATATTTTGATATGTTGATGATAAGTCTTCAATTAGACTCTTTAAATTGTATAATTTAGCGGAAGATTCTCCACGTTTATAAAATCCACAATCTTCAATATTATAGGACTCAATATTAAATTTCAATTTCATTTTGTGATCTATTTTAGGTTATGTTAATTTATTTTTTTATTGACCCTTTACTATCTTAATCTCCTCCTCACTCAATCCATACAGCTCATAAACCAATTTGTCAATTTCTTCTTCAAGGGTGGCAATTTCCGATTCTGGATTTTCTTTTTTTAGTCTTAGGATTTCACTAACAATATCATGGATTTGTTTTCTAATGATTGATTTTCCAGTTGCTATAGGGATTTGACTAAAATACTTCCAAATCAATTGAAAACCACTTTGAATGGCAGTACAATATTTACCAATTAACCACCAGCCCATTTTAGAATTTAAAATACCCAAAAGCGTCTTATCATCAGAAGGTATAAACCAAATGGAATCATTACAAAACAACCCCTCTTTATCAAAAATGAAACACGGCTTAACTTGAAATTTTTGATACATTATTTTGGGTTTTTCAAAATCGTGATAATAATCTGAAGCATAACGCTGCATTGCATACCATTCATATCGAATACCAGTTTCTACTTTATTTCTTGCACTTAATTTTTCTTTGAAACCAAGTAAATGGTCAAATACCGTTGGATACTGTTTTTGAAATTCCGTTTCGGCTTCCTTGGAAGCTCCAGAAATTGTATCATCATAGTGAAGGGGAAAATGCCAGGGTATAAAAAGTAAATATTTATTGGGAACTAATGAGTGGTAAGGTTTAATATCTCTTCCTTGCAGTAGTGGTTTTATAATTTCCTTATTTTTTGAATCATATGTAATTAATTCTTCTCTTTTAGATTCATCAATAATAAATGCTTCTGTCAGGCCTGTAACAACACCTCTCTTCGCTCCTTCACCAATGTATGCTTCCAATTTTACACATTTAGACCTTACTTTTTGTAGAAGGTTTTGGTCGTTTACATTTGATACTACCCAAGTTTCATCATTTAGAGAATTGTGATTAATAAGATTGGCAATACTCAATACATATGAAGGAAAATCGGAGATAAAGTCAGGTGAATTGATTTTTGTGGTTTTAAAAGTTTCTGATGCAACTTCTTTGCTTGCTGTTAAAATGCAAGGGTAGGTGGTTGCTTCTTCAAATATTTGGTAATCACCAAAGTCAATAATTTCAATAAGATTATGATCTAATAGAAATTTACGCGCTAGTTGTCCATAACCGGCTTGCATAAATTTGTTGGGCATAATGAAAGTGAAAACACCTTTATCTTTCATAATATCAAATCCCTTTTCAATAAAAAAAACATACACATCTGCTGTGCCAGTATAGAGAGTGAAATTTGATTTTAAATAAGGTTTGAACTCCTTTATATCCTCCTGTCTGATATATGGCGGATTTCCGATCACCACATCAAAACCAAGGTAATCACCTTCGTTATTTAGGACTTCAGGAAATTCAAATCTCCATTCAAAGGCATTTTCAAAAATCTGATTGGCTCTTATTTCCTCGATTTCTGTTTCTAGTTTATTCAGCTCAGTGCTTACTTTTTCTACTCTTGCCAGCCTGACTTTTTTATCCTTTGGGGATTCTTCGAAAAGACCTGTTTGCATTGTAAGGTTGTAGAGTTCACCACCAAGTGACGCTTTCTTCTTGATCTTAGGATCATTCTTGGCAATTTCTGAGCGGAAGTCGGATTTGATTGTATTGATCAAGCTTTCCATTTCCCGCTTTTCTTCCTTACTCTCAGCATTACGGTAGCGATCCACAGCGATTCGATACGCATCGATGCTGAATTTACTTTTCTTCAATGCTTGGCTTAGATCCTCATCCAGCGCAAAACGAGAAACTAGAGAATTCCCACACTTGATGTTGATATCAATGTTTGGCAGGGTTTCCAGCTCATCATCTGATTTGTAATAGGCACTTTTCAGCAATTCTATCCAGAGGCGAAGTCGGCAGATCTTTACGGAATTGGGATTGATATCTACCCCGAAAAGACAATTTTCGATGATGGTTTGCTTTTCGTGAAACATTGTTTCCTGAATTCGCTGGGATTCCTTGTTGGTAGGGTGATATTCGAAAAGTTCTCCATCTTCATCGGTTACGATCAGCTCATCATTCACCACTTCCACTTCATATTCCTTCAGTCGCTTGCCAGTTCTATCCTGAAGGATTTTAAGATCATTTTTTACTGCAATGATTTCATTGAGCGCTGAGACTAAGAAGTGCCCAGAACCTACTGCAGGATCACAGATTTTGATTGAATTGACTAGTTCATTTGCCTCGGTTCTGTCATCGATTTTATCGTACAGTTCATCTATGCTTTCTACTTCCCAGCCTTTTTCGTCTTTGAACTTCTGCAAGACAGCTCTTCGGATCGTTTCCCTGCACATGTACATAGTGATAAATCCCGGCGTAAAGAATGAGCCGTCTTTGTAGCCGTTGATTTTTTCGAAGATCAAACCAAGTACAGAGGCATTGATCAGCGTTTTATTGTCTTCTTGGATTTCCTCTGATCCTTCACTGGCAAAGTCGTAAGCATCCAGGAATTTGAATAGGTAATTAAGTGTAGTGAGTGGTCCAGTGAGTTTTTTCCCTTGCTCATTTTTCAAAACTGTCGATGAAATCACCGGAATGGTTTTTTCATTCTTCAGGAAATTGATCATGATCGTCTTTTGCTCCATCGTCGTAGGCTCAAAAAGCGAAGAATTCAGGTAGGGGACTTTCGCAAAAAGTGCCTTGACATCTTCATTTCTATCCTCAGTCTTCTTGGCCAGAACTTGGAAGAACAGGGAGTTCAAATCATCCCAATCATGAATGTTTTTCTTGTTGAGGAAGGCATAGGACTTGTCTCCTTTATGATAAGTGATCAATTGCGCTTCAAGCAGTTTTAGGAAAAGCACTCGATTGCTCCAGGTTATGCTGAGTTCCAGTCCGACATTAAATAGACGCTCCTGAGTTGTATCGCCATATTGACTAGGCTTATCGAGTTGGCTAAGTTTATCTAAAGAATCCAATTGGATAATCGCATCTTCTAGGATACTTCCAGAATTACGCTCGCCAGCTTTACTTCTCCCGATAAGCTTTTTTCCACCTTCTTTTGTTTCGGTAAGCCCAATAATATGAAGCAATTCACTATAAAATCGTTTGTCCAGGCTATTACTATCATTGGCAAAAGGAAGCTTCAGTAAATGCTCAGGAGAGAGAAGCTTGTATAGTGCGATCAGCTTTGCATCATCTTTTTTGTCCGAGTTACGCAAAGGTTTGTCGTAAGATCGGATGTCGAAATAAGTGAAGTCAATCTGTGCTTTGACCTTCTCTATTTCCGGTTCGGCAATGTGTTTATAGAAAAAATCAGTTTTGACCTCGGATAATCTACCAGCTTCAAAGTCTTCAAATTGCTTGACCAATCCTTTGTTCTGTGCAAAATGTCTGTCAAAAGTCTGCGAATCGAAAATAAACCACTCATTGATATTGGTGACGATCAAGTGTTTTACTTCCAGGTTCTTGTGAGTGATTCGCTCACGTAGGTAATATAAGACCAGTTCCTGAAATGCTTTGTAATTAATATTTGTAGAACTAAGCATTTGCTCACTATCGCTTCTGTTTTTATTGGTGTTCGCGAATGCCTTCGGCATTTCGGATTTATTGGTCGGCTTTTTGGCTTCTATGATCACCCCCACGGTGGACTTTGCCTTGTCTCCATTATGGATGACTAGGTCATTTCGTCCTTTGGTATTGATGTAATGATTGGGGTCGTAGTAGGTCTTTTTTAGAAAATCAATGACCAGATTCTTATGAAACTCCTCAGATTCTACCTCATTGCTATGATCAATCAGCTTGGTGAGATTAGATTTAAAAGCCTCTATTTCATTACGATTAGGCTTTACTTTAAGGAATGCTTTGTTGAGTGCTTGCTTGGGCTTTAGAAAATTGTCAGACATTCAGGTATCATCTTGCTTAAAAAACTAACTACAAGATGCATTTTTTTTGACTAAAAAAGCAATTCAGCAAAAAGGAAAGTACAATAGGCGAAAAATATTACTACTTGGAAAAGTGCGTTTCAAGGCCAAGTTTTTTAGACAGAATATTCCTAATGACCTAGTGTTTTATGCACATAGAATTCCTCGCCAAGTTAGTCCTT